>ENA-OSAE01000055-OSAE01000055.1-marine-sediment-metagenome-genome-assembly--contig:-NODE-55-length-91947-cov-430.063455_pt1 | contig 91947 bp, 109 predicted proteins | sample MGYA00237870_ERZ529317 | MGnify/ENA primary metagenome ERZ529317 (study PRJEB26369, sample SAMN03142812) | marine sediment metagenome | biome: marine; feature: borehole; material: sediment... | reverse complement strand
GAGGTGGATTAGTAAATTCCTGATTGGTTAAGTTTGTTATGTCCGACACTATAATTAAATTCACTGCAAAGTTTACTATACGAATTTCTCTGTCTAAATTCCAACGGAGAGTATCATACCTCTTTGCACTCATCATTTCGAAGTCTAATTTATCTTTTGATGATAATGTGAATTTTGACACCACTCATCAATGTGTAGAAAAATTTATTAAGTTTTGCACAAATTGAGAGTCATGGCAAAAGTTGTGCATGTTATTGCAATAGGTATGAACAAGGACAGAATTATGGAGAGCTTGAAGTCAAGTGGCTACCCGATTCAGAAAGCATACTTAGTGGTACCAGAGACCAAAGAGTACGAGAGCATTGCAGAAGAGTTTGAAAAAGTCCTTAGTGTGCTTGTCGAAATTGAAAAAATAAAAGTAGTTGACACCGATGTGTTTGGTTCTGCAATAAAAATACTTCAGACTCTAAAAAAGGAACTTGACGAAGGGAACACAATATACATCAATGCCACCGACGCACCCAGAACCCTGATGATTTCTCTCTACATAACCGCCCAGCTCACAGGAGGAAAGATGTACGTTGCCCTTCCAAAGTACGAAGAGGGGGAGGAAGTGGGCATTTCACAGATTGTGGAAATGCAGGTGCCACCACTCAAGAGAATCGGAGAGGATAAGATAAACATTTTGAAGGCAATATACAACAACGGAAAGGTTGTTGATTCGATTAACAGCCTGATAAAGATTGTGGAAGGCAAGCTTGAGAAGGCAAAGGCATACATGGCTCAGAGAGCAAAGATGAGCTACCATCTCAAGGGACTTGAAAATGACGGTCTTATTGAAATGAGAAGAGAGGGTAAAAACGTGAAGATCTACCTGACCCCCTTAGGTGAGGCTTTCTGCGCGATTAACTGAAAAAATCAAACAGGGTTTTGTTTTTTCTTTTTATTATTGAAGCCAGTGTTCTGAAGTCCTCTTCAATTATCTCTTTTAGCGGTGGTTTGTAAAGGGCTGCAGCAGGATGATAGGTTGCAATGAAGTATGTTTTTTTTCCATGAATTTCCTTTTCCCTCAGCACCCCCCTGTCTCTTGTTATTGACCTGAAGGGTATCTGAAAATGCTCAAATATCACCCTTGCAGAATGTCTCCCAAGACATACGATCACATCAGGATCAATTGCAAGGATCTGCCTCATGAGATAGGGGAAGCATGCATCAATCTCACTCTCCATCGGGTCCCTGTTGTTTGGAGGTCTGCACTTCAGAATGTTTGTTATGTAAACATCTTTCCTTGAGAGTCCGAGAATTTCCTGTATCATGTCTGTCAGAAGTTTTCCTGCATTGCCAACGAACGGCCTTCCCTGCTCATCTTCCTCCCTCCCTGGAGCCTCTCCGATGAACATAACCTGAGCACTCTCACTACCCTCCCCTGGAACGTAATTCTTCTTTGAAAGGTGGAGCGTGCAGTTTCTGCAGTTCATGATCTCATAAACGATCTCATCAAGTCTTCCGTCATTCATCAGAACAAACTCAAAAAAGTTAAATAAAAACTTTGTCAGAACCTGAGCACCCTGGCAGAAACGGTGACAGGATCCCATATCGGAGTGAAGGGCGGAGCATAAACCAGATCAGAGAAGAACAGATCTTTTGTTGTGAATTGTGCCTGAATTGCAACAGCAAATACATTTGTTCTCATTGCAACCATTTCATAGCCAGCAATCTGGGCTCCAAGAATTCTGTTTGTCTCCTTATCTTTTACCGCCTTGATGAATGTTTTTGTCGCTCCCGGATAGTAGTGGACCTTTGTGTTGGCGGTTATGAATGCGGTTTTAACATCAAACCCCTCTGCCCTCGCCTCCCTCTCTGTGAGACCAGTTTTTCCGATTTGAAGGTCATGAAACTTTGTGATCTGTGTTCCAAGAACTCCAGGAAATTCAATATCTCCTCCGGCCATGTTAACTCCTGCCACATATCCCATTCTGTTTCCAGGTGGAGCAAGAGGGATCCAGACTTTTCTTCCTGTGATCATGTGCTCGGTCTCAACCACATCTCCAGCTGCGTACACATTCTCAACACTTGTTTCCATCCTCCTGTTAACCTCAATTGCTCCTGTAACACCAATTCTGACTCCAATCTGCTCTGCAAGTTCTGTGTTTGGTTTAACACCAACACCAACAACAACAATGTCTGCCCTGTATTCATTTCTGTCAGTAACAACCCTCTCAACCCTATCTCTTCCTTCAAACGCCTCAAGTCTTTCTCCAAGCCTCAGGTTCACCCTTCCCTCCATTTCCTTTTTTACGATCTCTCCAATTTCAGGATCAAAATTAGGCAGTGGAAGATCAGCCATTTCGATAACAGTAACGCTCTTGCCGAGATGGGAGAACGCCTCAGCCATCTCGATACCAACATAACCTGCCCCGATAACAGCAACATTCTCCGCACTCTTTGCTGCCCTTCTTATCACATCCGCATCAGGTGGAAGGTCTGCCGTGAATATGTTTTCGAGATCCTTTCCATCAACATCAGGGATTTTCGGGCTTGCTCCCGTTGCAATGAGAAGTCTGTCCCACTCGTACTCATTGACCTTCCCGCTCTCATCAACAGCCACCTTCCCCTTTTTTACCTCAACTACCCTTGAATTCATGTGAAGATCTATCCCCCTCTCCCTGACAAACACTTCAGGCCTGTAGTACATTAGCTCATCACTTGGAAAATCAAATTCAATGGCATAGGGAATTCCACATGGAGCGTGGCTCACAAATGATGTCGCCTCAAAGACCTTCACATCCCAGTCAGGTTTCAGAGCCTTTATTCTCGAGGCAGCGGTCATGCCGCCGGCTCCACCACCAACAATGACAACGTTCATGTCACCACCTTACAGAAACTGAAATTATTAAACAAAATAAACTTTCTCCCTTTTTGCTTCAAAAATCACCTGCGAGAACTGAAAGTGCAAGCTCCCTGTTTGACAGCAGATCTATTGAGTAGTTATCCCAGAAAACACAAGTTCCCAGAACCAGAATTCTGCCACGGCCAATCTCCTCCGATGTTCCAAAAACTGCTCTGTCACTTCTGATCGTCGGGATTCCACCATTTACTGAAGAACTGCATGGCATGACAACCTTCTTCCCCTTCCACTCAGCAACAGGAAAACTTGGATCATTAACATTGTTCACCTCATCTGTAACCATGTCCATTCCGAGCCTGACAATTGAGTTGATTCTCGATAGAGCCCGATTGATTATTTCTGAGACTCTGTCAAGATTGCTGTAGTAGGAAGCAAAAATGATTCTTTTCCCCTTTCTCAGCCAGCCCCTCACCCTTCCAAGCTCCCTCAGCCTGAATGGAACTTCAGGGTAGTTAAAGACCACAACATCATACCTCTCAAGCCTGTAAAACGAGCTCTCCTGTACAATCTCTATTCCTTCATCCTGTGCATATTCCTTCAGCCTGCTGAAGTAATAGTAATCCTCAATCAGGAACTCTCCATGGCTTGCACTCCACCCTACCTTCATTGCCGGACTGAAAGAACAAAATATGTTTAAAAATGTTAACAAAATTCTGCAGGTTCAGGAGAATATCTTTCTTGCGATTAACAGCTTCATGACCTCCGTTGCTCCTTCTGCGATATCAAGCACCTTGGCATCTCTGTAAGCTCTTTCAACATCACTGCCCATGTTCAAGCCATGCCCACCAAATATCTCAACCGCAACGTCTGCAGCTCTCTTTGCAACTCTTGCGGCGAGGATCTTTGTTACAGCGCCCTCATAGTTCGAATCCTGAATGCTCTGGGCTATTGAATAAATTGTTCTTCGCAAAGCCTCGATCTCAACTGCCACATCTGCAAGCATGAACTGAACCGCCTGAAGATCTGAGAGGGTCCCTCCAAATGCCTTTCTTGTTTTTGCCCTTTCAACTGCAAGCTCAAGGCATCTTTCGGCTATACCAAGACCCATTGCAGCAAAGGGAATTCTGTTTGGCGCCAAGGTTCCGAGAGCAACACGCATGCCTTTCCCCTCTCCAACAAGAACGTTGCTCTCATGAACTTCAACATTCTCAAAGCGAACACTGGCCAAACCACTCCCTCTCATACCGCTAAGGTCAATTTTAGTTGCTGAGATCCCATCTCCTCTATCAACCAGAAAGGCTGTTAGTCCCTTAGGTCCCTCTCCGGTTCTCCCGATCACAATGAACGTATCGGCGAACATTCCGTTCGTTATCAGGGTTTTTGCCCCGTTCAGGATGTAGATATCTCCATTTTTCTCAGCCCTCAAACTCACCGCTCCTCCAACATCACTTCCACCCTTCCCCTCAGTTATTGCAATTGTTGCAAAGGATTTGAGCATCTTTGGCATGAACTCCTTTTTCTGCTCATCATTTCCAAAAAGCCTGAGAGCATCTACAGCTATTCCATGCACAACAACACTGTGGGAAACTGCCGCAGAAACTTTGGCAAGCTCCTCTCCAGCGATGCAGGCTTCATAGTATCCCTTTCCCATCCCACCAAATTCCTCAGGAACCATGAGCCCGAGAATTCCGGACTTCTTTATCTCGTCAACCAGATCTCCCATGTCGTTGTTCCTGTCTATATCCCTGGCTCTTTCCGAGACGATTTTTTTCAAACTTTCAAGAATCTCTTCCATGATTTTTTGTTACGGATATGCAGTATATATAGTTTAACAACTCCCAGAGAAGGGAGTGATTGATCATGCCCAGACCATAAAAATTTATATGTCAGAGTTACAAAAATTGTAGTGTGGCAACGTTAATTCAGGAGCTGATGCTGATAGTACTAACATTTGTTATTAATATTCTGTTTGGTTATTGGAGAGCTGCAACTGAAAAATTAACTCTTGAATGGTTTCTATCAGTCCACCTACCAATCCCAGTGATATACGGCCTCAGAATGATATACGAGGTTCCTGTGTCCCACATTCCTGTTTTTGTAGTGGCATATTTCTTGGGACAGCTTTCAGGAAGCAAAATAAGAAGGGCACTTGAATTCAGGTCTTCCCTCACAAAATGCCTGATAGTGGACCTGATGCGACTATGGTACCCCAAATCCGAAACATTTTGAGATTTTTTTATCACTTTATTCTTGCATTCAATTTTGATCCAACAAGTAAATAAGCAAAGAACATTATCGAACCATGTGCCCCGGTAGGGTAGCGGATATCCTCGGGAGCTGCGGACTCCCGGACCCGGGTTCGATTCCCGGCCGGGGCACCATCCACATGAGCCATGGACATTGCATAGAAGCTGCTTTATCGGAAATAAAAAATACTCCAGAATGAATTTCTGATGTGCCCTTCACCGGATAATTGCAAAAAAGCAAAATTTAAGAGTATTGCAATATCCGGGATATATCACAGTTTTTCATAGTGGGAATTGAATGCTTTTTCCCTCTCAATCAACCTCAGCTTGTACCTCTGAATCTTTCCTGTTGCTGTCATTGGCAGCTCTGAGACAAACTCAAAGCTCTCAGGTATCTTGTAACCCTTGAGCCCAGCTTCCCTCAGAAAGCTCCTGAGCTCGTTCTCAAGCTCTTTTGAAGGAGAGACGTCTCTGGATAAAACAATAAAGGCCTTCACTATGCCAACTCTGTTTTCATCATATCCCTGAACAACAGCACACAGCTCAACTGCAGGATGCTTTAGCAGTGCGGACTCAACCTCAACAGGAGAGACCCAGAGCCCTCTCGTCCTTATCAGATCGTCAGCCCTTCCAACGTGTGTCCAGAATCCCTCCTCATCTCTGACATACATGTCCCCCGTGTCAAACCACTCTCCCAAGAAGGCTTTCTTCGTTTTCTCATGCTTTTCCCAGTAAAAGGCAGCTATTGAGTCTCCTTTAACAAGCAGCTTCCCTGGTCTGCCAACCGGAACCTCTCTGCCCTCTTCATCAACAAGCTTTAACTCATAACCCGGAACGGGAATTCCCGAGGTTCCTGGCTTTATCTTACCGGGTCTGTTTGATATGAAGATGTGGGTCAGTTCTGTTGCACCTATCCCATCAAGTATGTCGACACCAAACCTCTCCCTCCATCTGTGATACGTGACAGCAGGAAGGGCTTCGCCAGCATTCACGCAAAGCCTGAGAGAAGAGGTGTTAAATCTGGTTTCAGCATCTTCAACTCCAAGCATTCTGTTGTAGAACGCGGGAACAGTGAAGAGTATCGAGACCCTGTAATCCTCAATTATCCTGAATGCCTTCTCAGGATCCGGAATTCCGGGATCAAGAACCGACTCTGCTCCGAACCTGAAAGCCCCGTATGTGGAGTTCCCGAGACCGTACGCAAAGAAGAGCTTGCTCACAGAGTAGCAGACATCAGACTCCCTGACATTCAGCACATGCCTGTAATAGGTATCGGCACTGTAAAGCATGTCATGCTGCAGATGCACAACCCCCTTTGGCAGTCCAGTCGTTCCAGAGCTGTAAAGCCAGAATGCCATGGCATCTTTACTGAGCTTCAGTGGGCTGAGATCCTCAGACGCGTCATCCATAATGCCCTGGAATGATATCCATGAATTCTCCGCATGATGCTTCTCAGTTTCAATCACGATAACATGCCTCAAAAACTTTGCTCTGTCGAGGATTTCCCTTATCTTTTCTGTGAGGTTTCCGTGAATCACAACGGCCTTTGCTCTCGAATCGTTGAGATAGTAAAGGTACTCTTCAGGGGAGAGCATTGTATTGACGGGAACGGGAATGGCTCCAATCTTTATCGCACCGAAAAACGCATACAGGAATTCTGGAGTGTCGAGTGCAATCATCAGAATTCTGTCATCAACATCAATACCAGTTTTCCTCAGTGCATTTCCAGCCCTGTTTGTGTTCACCATAAAATCCCAGTAGGTTATCTCCGAGCCCGGTATCCCGAGATCTCTATCTCCACAGCATCTCACAGCGATCTTCTCGCCTCTACCAGCTCTGACATTCTCATCAATCAGAATCTCAGCGATGTTCATCCTTTCAGGAATGATGATCTCCACATCCTCTCCTTTTTCATAAACCATTAAAACACCCCCGTGAGCTTTGTGATTGATTTTTGCAAGAAAGATCATTATAAATTTTATTCAAACCAGTAACGTTAAGTTACTCCTGCATGGAAACAGGAAAATAATCGGTAACGGCACTTAACAAAATTTTAAATAATGTCAAATTCCAAAGGTTCAACGTGACTGATGTTCAGCTTGAATGTCAGGAAATATGGAAGAGATTTGGAGGTTTTGAGGCACTTAAAGGCATCGATATGGAGGTGAAACGAGGTGAGATACTTGGTCTGATCGGTCCCAATGGAGCTGGAAAGTCAACTCTCCTTAATCTGATAAATGGAATTTACGCTCCGACAAAGGGCAGAATATTCTTTGATGGCAATGAAATCACAGGTAAGAAGCCCCATGAGATATGCAGGATCGGAATAGCAAGAGTTTTTCAGATACCAAGACCTTTTTATGAGATGAGCTGCCTGGACAATGTTGTGACTGCAATCGTGTTCAATTCCGGTCTTGACACAGCCAGTGCAGAAAAAAAAGCTCTTGAACTCCTTGAGTTTGTTGGAATGAAATACCCGGAAAGGAGACCTGATGAGGTTACGCTTCAGGACAAAAGAAGAGTTGAGCTTGCAAGAGCACTTGCATGTGGGCCGAAACTGCTGCTTGTGGATGAGTACATGGCCGGTCTGAATCCAAGTGAGATCCAGGAGGCTGTTGAGCTTCTTAAGAAGGTCAACAAGGAGCTGGGAATCACACTGATCTGGGTGGAGCATGTTATGCCTGCCATAATGGGACTGGCTGAAAGGGTTGTTGTACTTGATCACGGCATTAAAATTGCTGAAGGAAGGCCTGAAGAGGTTGTGAAGGTCAAAAAGGTTATTGAAGCCTATCTTGGCTCAGATACTGCTGTGGAGGCATGATAAGTTGGATCTGCTGAAAGTTGAGGGGTTAAAGGCCGGTTACAAAGGCCTGAATGTTCTCTGGGATGTTGATCTTAGCGTGAAGAAGAACACAATAGTTTCAATAATAGGCTCAAATGGCTCTGGAAAGACAACCCTGCTCAATGCGATAATGGGGCTTGTTGAGATTTCTGAAGGGGATGTGGTGTTCAAGGGAGAGAGAATAAATCATCTGAGAACTCAGGAAAGGGTTACACTGGGACTTGCATTTGTGCCAAGCGAGCGAGAGCTGTTTCCTCAGATGAGCGTTCAGGATAATCTGATGCTTGGAGCCTATACTCCGAGAGCGAGAAGAAGCATAAAAGACTCTCTCAGACAGGTATATGATTTCTTTCCTGTGCTGAAAGAGAGGTCAAATCAGCTTGCGGGAACCATGAGTGGGGGAGAGCAGCAGATGCTCGCGATAGGCAGGGCTTTGATGTCTCTACCCGAGCTTCTTATTCTCGATGAGCTCTCAACCGGCTTGGCTCCTGCCGTAACCCTCAGGATTTACAGAAAGCTCAAAGGTCTGTCAGAGAGAATGACGGTTCTGCTTGCTGAACAGAACATACATCAGGCCTTCATGGTATCCGATTACATTTATGTCCTCGAGAACGGGAGGATCATTGCATCCGGCAGCCCTGATGAGCTCTCAGAGAGTTCCCTTATAAAAAACGCATACCTGGGGGTAAAAGCATGAATCTGGATCTGGCTTCAATTGCACTCTCTGATCTGATCGAGGTTTTGATTGACGGCATTCTTTTCGGTCTTCAGCTCTCACTTCTGGCTGTTGGTCTTGTTCTGATTTTTGGACTTGGAGGTATACTCAACCTTGCACACGGAGAGTTTGTGATAGTGACGGGCGTGATTTCTGCAGTTCTGATATCGTCAGGATGGAATCCTGCTGTGGCAATTCTTGCCGGAATTCTGTTCTCGGGCATTCTCGCCTTAGCACTTGACAGAAGTGTGCTGAGACCGGTTTACAGGCTTGAGGGTGAGATGGAGGTGCTTGTTGGCCTTTTTGTTACCCTAGGGCTTGCATTTACGCTTGAGGGGATAACGTCATACCTGTTTCCCGGGCTTTACTTTTCTGTGAGAGTGCCGGTTGAGACTGTGAGCATTTTCGGGCTCAGCTTCAGAGCCTCAGCTCTTGTTTCAGGAATGATTTCATTCCTGTCCCTCATGCTTCTCCTTCTGTTCCTCGGAAAAACAATGACGGGGAAGGCAATAAGAGCTGCTCTGCAGAATCAGACTGGATCAAAGGTTTGCGGGATAGATGTTGACAGAATGAGAAGCCTTGTCTTTTTCCTGGGAGGGTTGATGGCAGGGCTTGCAGCTCTTGCAAAGGGGATTGCCTCATCTGTTGAGCCAGGATCTGGGCTTGAATTAACCTCTTACGCCCTCATAGTTGGAGTTGTTGGAGGGGTCAGAAGTGTTTACGGGGCAATGGTTGCAGGGATTCTGCTTGGTATCGTGAATGCTCTTGCAGGATATTTGCTTGGCACATACCTGACACTTGTTATTCTCCTGGCAATAGTTGTGGCAGTGATCCTCTACAAGCCAAGTGGACTCTTTGCAGGGGGTGTTTGAATGAAAATCAGCCTTGAAATCCCGAAACCGGCAGTTATTTTTTTCCTGATCTTTGCGCTGCTTCCATTCCTCTTCAGCAATCCATACCAGCTCAGAATCATGACCATAGTCGCAATATTTTCATCATTCGTCTACGCAGCAAACATAATAATCGGAGAGAGCAGACAGCTCTTTCTCTGCATGAGTGCTCTTGCAGGAATATCAGCCTACACATCAGCAATTCTCGCCAGTTCCTACCACCTCAACCCCTGGATAACAATCCCTGCAGGGGTTTTGTTTTCAGTTGCTGTTGGTGCCATGCTCAGCTATGTTTCAATCGTCAGAGGTCTTGGAGAGGTTTTTGTTGCCATTGTTACACTGACATTCACGCTCATATTCGAAAACGTTGTCCTCGGGCTGAGATGGCTGACGATGGGCGAGACCGGGCTTGTAACTCCAGTTCTCTGGTGGCCACTCCAGGAAATCCTTGGAAGAAGGGTGGCGAGTTACTACACAATACTCCTGTTTGCCTTCTTTGTGTCAGTATTCTATGCGAATTTTATCAGATCAAGGCTTGGAATTGCCCTGAGGGCCATCAGAAGTGACAGAATTTCTGCCGAAGTTGTTGGAATTGATGTGACCAGGTACAACGTCATCGCAGCCTCAATCGGTTCAGCAATTCTGGCAGTAACGGGAAGCTTTTACGGTTATTTTAACGGCATGGTGTCTCCGGGAATCTTTTCCCCATCAATGGATATCATTATAATTCTAATGCTTCTCCTTGGCGGGCTCAGAACTCTTTACGGCCCATTGATAGGTGCCACAACCATAGTGCTTGTGCTCGAGTCCACAAGGGGCTTTGGACAGCTCACACTCACATTTCTCGGAATAATGCTGGTCGTCCTGATTCTGACCTTCAGAGAAGGGATATCATCTATTGCAGAGAAGGCATTTGCCAGAATATCTGGTTCTGAAAGAGAGCCTGAGGCATGATATCAGTATTCTGTAAGCTCAAACATAACTCCTTTTGTATCTTTTGGGTGAATGAATGTGTATTTTCTTCCATGTATCACCGATGGTGGCTTCCTCAGGATTCTGAATCCCCTGGACTCAAGCTCCGCTGCATACATATCAAGATTTTCAATGAAAAGTGAGATGTAGCTCACACCTTCTCCCCTCTTTTTAATGAACTTCGCAGCCGGAGAATCTTCTGAAAGAGGCTGTATGAGCTCGATTACACATTTTCCGGAGGATATAATCGCTGTTTTAACATTTTCTTCTGGATTCACATATATCCTGTCAACCCTGAAGCCCAGTTTTTCCACATACACCTCAAGTGCAGAGTCCAGATCCCTTACAGCAATACCGACTCTGTCAACTGATCTTATCATAAAAAGGGGTTTTAACCGGAAAATATTTGAAGCTTTTCAGGTTTTTCTGAGCTTTATTGTTGTGGTGGCTCTGCTCATTATCAGATCAAAGCCGCTTTTTGCCTTGATAACAGGCTCTTTTTTCTTTCTGCTCCATACGGTCTCAGGCCTGCACTGAAGAATGAATATGCTTTCTGGAAATTCAAAATCCCTGTCAACTGCCCACTCAATGTCCATTGGAGTGTCGTAGTGCTTTTCTATCAGCTTACCAAACTCAGAAAGTTTCTTTATCTCTTCATCGGTGAGAGATGGCTTCTGCTGCATCTCTTCAGGAACATTTTCGTAAACCACTCCTCCCTCATCTCTGAACACGCACCACCTGGTTTTTGGAGAAACTGTTCTTTCAACTATCTCTCCGGTGACTTTATCAACAGCAAACCTGTCTGGAGTTACCTCTCCGGAAACGATTGCCTCACCAAGCCCCCAGCTTGATTCTATTACTATCTGACTTGGATCACCATTTGTCGGATTTAGAGTAAACATCACTCCACTGCTTCTTGAATTCACCATCTTCTGCACAATAACAGCGATAGAGACTTCATAGTGATCAAAGCCCTTCATTGCCCTGTAAGCTATCGCTCTCGGCGTGTAGAGACTGCTCCAGCATTTAACAACATGCCTTATCACCTCATCCCTTCCCTTAATCCACAGGTAGGTATCCTGCTGTCCTGCAAAACTCGCATCCGGCACATCCTCTGCTGTTGCAGAACTCCTGACAGCAACAGGTATGTTCTCGTAACCCACCTGGCTGCACAGCTTTTCATAAGCCTGAGTTATTTCGTTTTCAATGTGCTCTGGTACAGGAGTGGATTCAACAATATCCCTGACAAGAATGCTGACCTTCTCGAGCTCTTCTGTATCCTTTGGATCAACCTTGGAAATTATTCTGGCTATATGAGCTTTTTTTCCCCTTCTCTTTGCGCTTTCAAGAAACTCCTCAAATGCATCAATGGTTATTGCAAAGCCGGGTGGAACGGGAAATCCTGCATTCACCATCTCTCCAAGATTGGCAGCCTTCCCTCCAACCTTTAAAATGTCATTTCTGCCAATCTCATTGAACCAGCATATATACTTCAAACTTCCACCTCCACAACAACATTTTAATAATTCTTAATCGTGATATATATTGGCTTGTCAAGAAGTAGCATTGAAATGATAAAAAATTAAAGTCGGGAGATTTAAAAGCAGTTTACTCTCCAGCCCTTTTTACAATTGTAACTGTACCGCTATCTCCATCCACCCTTATTATGTCACCCGTTTTGATTACCTGGGTTGCCACCCCCGTTCCCGTAACTGATGGCAGTCCATACTCTCTGCAGACAATTGCAGCGTGGCTTGTCAGGCCTCCAATGTCTGTAACAGCAGCCTTGATCTTCGTGAAAACGGGTGCCCAGCTTGGATTTGTGTTGGGGCAGACAAGAATTTCACCTTCCTGAACCTCTGTGATCTCGTCAAGGAACCTTATCACCCTTGCCTTTCCCTCAATAACTCCTGAAGATGCTGCAAAACCCTTTATCTCCGTAACCTCTTCGGGCCTGTAAGTTACTCCCTTTATCCACTCGCTGACCTTGTCCTGGGTGATTCCCCACAGCATAACTGTAAATGGCTCTGCAACCTCTTCTGGAACTGTACCAAGTGCAGGAGGAGGAGTCCAGTTTCTCGCAGCTTCAAGAATCTTCTTTCTCTTCTCAGCAATACCCTTCCAGTATTCAGCTCTTGGCGGGACATTCTCTCCAAGAGCCCAGGCTGTCACAAGATCTTCGATTATCATTGGAATCTCGAATCTGTTGAAGAGAAATACGTCATCCACTTCTTTCAGCATACCGTATCTCACAAACAGCCTTCCAAATTCCCTCATCTTCTCAAACACTATGGTGTGGAACCAGTGCTCAACCCAGAAGAGATGGTTTTCAGCATAGCTGTATATCCTTCTAACATAGTCATAGGCCTGATCAAATGCGTTTCTGTCATCCTCATTTTTTATCAGATTTCTGTATTCCTTGACAAGCTCCTCTCTCTTTTTGTGAATCTCATCAATATCTCTCTCAACACTCCCGCCAGCCTCAATCGTCTCAATGTAGCTCTTAAGATACTCGAAAGGAACGCTCAATGTGTTAACCCAGCTTCCCTCATAGTGGAACCATCCGCTCCCGCATGACACGTAGAACCATGGATCCTTTGCCTCCTCAAAATCTCTGAGCCACTCCCTTCCCTCGGGAAACGTGCTTAGTTCCTCTATCTTCTCTTCCGGAGACCTGTCAGATTTCAGTATGCTCGTGACCTTGTCTCCAAGAGATACCGCAAGTCTTGCAAGCTTTGCAAGTTCCTCCTGTGGCCGAAACATCACAACATCTGCTCCGGCAACCATCTTTCCGATTGTAGATTCGCTGATTGCTGGGAAAAGTTTTCTCACAACATCTGCAAATGACAGATATGCCAAGTAGCTGAGGTTCAGATACTGGAAGTGATACTGCCAGGCCTTGTATATCGAATCAATGAGTTTGCTGTATGCCTCCATGAGATCGTAGGATGTGAAGTATCCTCTCGGTTCAGGAAAAACCCTGTCATCTGGCTCAAAAGTCGGCAAATCCGGGATTTCAATGTTTTTAACCCCTTCTCCAAGCTCTCTGAATTTTTTCTCCCACTTTTCATAGAGATTTTCCTTCTCATAATTTTCAAATACATAAAACGCCCTTTTCTGGAAGAGCTCCGCCTTCTTCTGAATGGTCTCTTCACTTGGCGGTTCTACCGCACATATGTAGAAATAGCACCCGACAATTCTCTGCGCCACTCCCTGAGCTGGAGGGATGCAGAATACCCTTGTGTTGAGCTGGGCCAGTGCAATCTGCCATGCTTCATGGAAAATCAGATCCCAAGGATACATCGGATCCGGGGCGTGTATTTTGTCAAGATACCAGAACTGCCTTCTCTCCCATTCTGCTCTCTCCTCACTGAATATGTAGTGTGGAGGATACATTTCCTCCCAGCCTTCCATTTCATCGGGCGTTTCAACCTCTAAGGGGTCGGGAAAGCCACTCATCTCATCACCTCACCACTTTAAAATTCCCAATTATAAATTGTTAAGGACTACAAAACAGTTTGTCAAGTCTTTTGATTGAAATGACACATCCAGCAACTCCGATTTCCACATCACGCTTAAAACTTCAAGTTATCGTTAAGATTAAGCATTATCCGTGTTTTTACTGAAAATTGAAGTGGGCGAGGATCATCCTTCTCAGAGCGGCAGATATGTCCCTGTTGTTCAGCACAACCCCCTCATCATACCACCTTCTCTCCTTCAGGCTCCCCTCAGAGGGCATTATTATTGTCTCCTCTCCATCTCTGACATATATCCTTGCAGAGAGTTCAAAGTTCTGGATTGAGGCTATTTTCGAGAGAAAGTCGAGAATGTCACCGGGAATCTCACTCAAATCTGTGATCAGGTAGACCTTTACACCCCTTTCCACGGCTTCAAGGATTTCTGACTTGTACTCGTAAACTATCCTCATCGCCTCATTTTTTGTCGCTGCAATTGTAAGATCTTCCTTGGTTCTGTTAATTATGTCCTTAACCGCTCCAACAAGTGCTCTTCTTCCGGTCACCTCATAGGAGATGTGATTGGAGACACCTCTACCATATCCGGCCGATCTGACAATATGAATGAACTCCTCCCTGAGCCTTAGAAGATCATAGAGCCTTTTCTCCATGTCTCTCACAAGAATGGAGGTTGCAACTTCAGGAGAGACTGCAAAGAATTTCCTTGGTCTCTGGGTGGAAACATAAACCAGTCCCTTTTCACTGAGATTTTCCAGAATGTCGTAAACTCTCTGCCTTGTAAGCCTGGTTTCTTTTGAAAGGTCACTCACAGATATGCCGGGTTTTTTGAGCAGTATCAGGTAAACAACAGCTTCAGTGTCACTCATTCCGAGCATTTTTAGAATTTCGGTAAGCCTCGAGGAGTTGTGCCTTGTACTCTCCACACCATTTATTAAAGTAAAACACATTACTTAAATCTTACTCAGAACTGTTTTTTATTCAACTAAGTCTCCCGGAAAACTTTTTTGATTTTCAATTTTAAAGCTGAAATCTTGACATAGTTTTATGAGTGATTGCTTCGATTCAAAATATCAGAGAAGTTGTGAGAGGTGGATGAAAAATGGAAGAGTGTGGGGTTTGTGGATTCAGGTGGGAAGGAGAGGAGGAGGGAGAACCAATAGAAACATGTCCGAAATGCGGAGCCCCTATTGGAGATCCAACCAAACACGCACATATGGATTTTAAGGCACCTACTGATTTGAGAGAATTCATTGAAATATGCGAACAGGCAGGTGAACTGAAAAGGATAAAAGCTGAAGTAGACTGGAATCTTGAGCTATCTCACATTGCAAAAATCAATGAAGAGAAAAGAGGACCGGTGCTCCTCTTTGAGAATGTTAAAGGCTACTCAACCCCAGTGCTGACCAGCGCTTTTACAAAACCATCAAAAGTTGCACTATCCCTCGGTATGAATCCCTCATATGGAATTGTTGACATAGCAAGAGAGTGGACAGAAAGAGTGACAAGTGGATTGATAAGACCAAAAATTGTTTCAGATGGTCCGATTCTGGATAATAAAATGGAAGGAGATCAGGTAAAACTAACTGCATTTCCGGTGCCTTTTTGGACACCTCTTGATGGAGGGAGGTATTTTGGTACAACAGCATATCTTGTAACAAAAGACCCTGAAACTGAATTTGTGAACTGTGGAGTCTATAGAATGCAAATTCTTGATGATCAGAGTCTTGGACTACAACTCCTGAAAGGGAAAGATGCTGAAATTATGCTGAATAAATACAGGGAAATTGGAAAACCCATGCCAGCAGCCGTAGTTGTTGGCGGTCCACCACTTGGATTTCTTGTCGGAAGCACCCTTGTACCATATGGAACAAACGAATATGATGTGATGGGCGCATTACTCCAGCAACCTGTTGAGCTTATAGAAAGCGATCTAACAGGGCTCCCAATTCCGGCTAAAGCTGAAATAGTAGCAGAGGGATATATCGACCCGAACCCAGAAAACTTCAGACCGGAGGGACCATTTGGAGAATATACCGGATACTATTCAGGAAAAGCTCAGGAGACGTTCCCAAAACCGTGGTTGAAGGTTGAAAGAATTTTATACAGAAATGACCCGATATTCTGGGGAACCACTGTCGGAAGACCTGTAACTGACACTCATATGGTTCAGTCAATAAATAGAACTGCTGAATTATGGACTCAGCTGAAAAACATGGGTGTTCCAGGAATACAATCTGTGTACATCCCTCCTGAGAGTACAGGTAGATTCTGGGCTATCATCTCAATTAAACAGCTTTATCCGGGACATGGAAGGCATGCAGGCTTAGCAGCTTTTGCAACAGTTCTTGGAAACTATGGGATGAAAGGTGTTATTGTGGTTGACGAGGACATCAGAGCAGACGATCTTGATAGAGTGTGGTGGGCACTTTCAACCAGATATAATCCAGTCGAAGATACTGAGATAATCAAGAAAGGTAGGTCAACTCCACTCGACCCCTCTCTCCCAATCCATACAGACTACTACGATCGCAGAATGTTGGTGTCAAGGATCCTTATGGATGCAACAACACCTTATGAGTGGGAAAAGAAACCAACGGTAATTGAGCTCGATAAAGATGTTGTGGAAAAAATAAGGCAGAGATGGAAAGAATTTGATCTGCCATTCTCATTTTAAATTTTTATCGTAGAGAGGGGTCATTATGGCAAAATGGGTAGGATTCGATTTCGGACAGTGTCTCATGGACTCCTCAAACAGAAAGGTCGAATACTGGATGGCTGCTGTTTTCATTGATGAAGAGAAGGACAGATCGGGGATTATAGAGGAAAAGGTAAATCTTTACAGGGAGCTGATTGAGAAGTACGGAGACTTCAGGAGATTGCATGAAAGGGGGAGGCATGAGGTCGAGGAGAAAGTGCTTGAAAGCAACCCCTGCCTCATAAAAAAGTACTATGAGGTTGAACAGAAGCTTTTGAAGCCAGCTGATGGAATATATGAAGCTTTAAGGCATCTGAAGTCAAAGGGATACAGGGTGGATGTTGTTTCAGACATGGGCGCGTTAAACGTTATAGTGAATTTTCTCAACAATTATAATCTGAGACATTTCTTCTCCAACATCTATTCTCCCAAGGGTGTTATCAGAGACGATGGAAGAATAGATGAATCATTCAAGGATGTCTCAAAGGAAGATGGAAGTCTGTATTCAAAGCTCAGAGAAGATCTGGAGAGGAGTGGGGTTGAGATCGATAACGCCTACATGATAGGTGACCATCCTGTTAAGGACATAGAAATGGCTAAAAAGTATGGATTCAAAACTGTCCATTATGCTGTGAAGGGAAAAGAGAGCGAGCATGCTGACTTCGTAATAAAAAGCTTTTATGACCTGAAAAACATTCTCTGAAAAAGGGGAAAGAGTATGCCGGACAGAGGTGAGGAGATTAAAATCGAGATTCCTGAGAGGATGAATCTTGCTGAAATAATTGTTGATAGAGGTGCTGAAAGATACGGAAAAAAAGATGCATTGGTGTGTGTGGGAAGCAGGGAGATGGGAATACCTGAGGGGAGTGTAAGCTTTGAAGAGCTTAAAAATCTTACAAACAAAGCTGCAAATGCCTTTCAGAGTGAAGGAATGAGCTTTGATGATCGCGTTTTGCTTGTTCTTCCTGATTCAGTTGATTTTTATCTGGCCTTTTACGGAGCTATAAAGCTCGGGGCTGTACCAATACCTGTGAACACTTATCTCAGATCAGAAGACTATCAGTACTATCTTGAGGATTCAAGAGCGAGGTATGCCATAGTTTTCAGCGGTTTTGAGGAGGCTTTGAAGGCATGTGAGAACTCCCCTTTCCTTAAAGGGACTTTTGATGAAAAAGATCTGAGAAGGATGGTGAATAAGGAAAGCCATGATTTCGAGCCACTGAAGCTCAGTAAAGATGCCATGGCATTCTGGCTTTACAGCTCTGGAACGACTGGACTGCCAAAGGGGGTTGTGCATCTGCAGCATGATCCTGTTGTCATCTGCGAGAGCATTGCAAAGAGAGTTTACGGGATAAATGAGAAAGATGTCTGCTACTCTGTGAGCAAGCTCTTCTTCTCCTACGGGCTTGGAAGCTGTGGATTTGGAAGCCTGTATTGCGGTGCAGCAACAGTGCTTGATCCTGAAAGACCTGATGTGAAAAGAGCAATAGAAATTCTTGAAAAGTATCGCCCTACAGTCCTCTTCACAGTTCCATCCTTCTATGCAAGGCTTGCAAATGAAGAACCGCCAGAACACAGCCTGAAACTGGCTGTGAGTGGAGGAGAGCCGCTGCCTGAGAGCGTGTGGCAGGAGTTCAAGGAAAAATACGGGGTTGAGATTGCTGAGCACATAGGCTCAACAGAAGCCCTCTATGCATTCATAGGCCACTATCCCGGCAGGGTGAAGCCTGGCTATACTGGAGTCGTTTTACCGGGATGGGAAGTGAAGCTCGTCAATGACAGAGGAGAAGAGATAGCAGGAGATGGTGTAGGAAAGCTTCTGATTAAAGGAGACTCAGTAGCTGCCTTTTACTGGGAAAAGCATGAGAAAACGAAGAAAACATTCATTGGAGAATGGTATGATACGGGAGACACATTCATGCGAGAGGGAGAGTATTACAGGCACTACGGGAGAGCAGATGATCTGATAAAAACAAGAGGACTCTGGGTTTCACCCATAAGAGTCGAGAATGCCATCCTCAAGCATCCTGCAATAGTGGAGTGTGCTGTTGTTCAGGGGTTCAATGAAAACAGGCTGGAGACTGTTGCATGCTACGCAATACTCAGCGAGGAATATGGAGAGGATGTTGTTGATGATCTGAAAAGATTTTTAAAGGATCAGGGACTCAAAGGATTTGAGATACCTGAAAAGTGGGTTTTTGTTGACGATCTGCCAAGAACAGCCACGGGAAAGATTCAGAGGTACAAGCTGAGGATGCTTGAGCTGAAAAGAGTGATATCATGAGAGTCGTAGTGGCGTTGACAGGAGCATCAGGACAGATATACGGAATAAGGCTCCTTGAATATCTCTCAAGCACAGATGTTGAGACCCATCTGATAGTGTCTCCGTCTGCGAGAGAGAACATAAGAATAGAGACGGAATTTTCTCCCGATTACGTTGAGAGTCTCGCTGATTTCTGTTACAACTACATGGACTTCACAGCCCCGATTGCCAGCGGAAGCTTCAAGCATGATGGAATGGTTGTGATTCCCTGCTCGATAAAGACATCATCGGCCATAGCGAACTCCATGAACTTCAACCTTATAGTCAGGGCAGCAGATGTTGCACTGAAAGAAAGAAGAAAGCTCGTTCTGGTTGTGAGAGAGACTCCACTACATTCCGGGCATCTCAGAATGCTCTCATCTCTCTCAGAGCTTGGGGCAGTCATTTTTCCACCTGTACCAGCATTTTACACGAAGCCCAACTCCATAGATGACATAGTCAACACCACAGTTGGAAGGGTTCTTGACATGCTCGGAATAGAGAACGATCTCTACAGGCCATGGACAGGTAAGGAAAGAATATCAGAGAGGGAACTCAATTTGTAGTCTGCATCCATCTCCTCGGTTCTGTGTTCCCCTTCCACAACTGCTATATCTATCCCCGCCATTCTGCATGCGTGAACATCAGTCAAGCTGTCGCCCACAAAGAGCATTTCATGCTTTTCAACACCAAGTTTTTCAGCTGCAAGCTTCAAGCCGATGTCTGAGGGTTTCAGCAGATCAACATCCTTTCTTCCAATTACAATTGAGAAGAAATCAGCTATTCGGTAATCTTTCAGAGCATCTCTCAGCAGATCTCCGTTTACATTTGATACTATGGCTTTCTTTGCATTAATTTTTGATAAAACCTCAGGTACTTCATCCTTAACCCTCCATTTCCGAAATGCCATAAGATCATATCTGTCATAGATCCTGTCCACATCCTTTTTCAATCTGGGATGCTTTACTGAAACGAAATTGTAAAGCTCTGCATAACTTCCCTCTGCATATATCCCGTGTTCTGAAAGAAGGTTTCTAACCTCTCTGACAGCACTCTCCTTATCCCAGGCAAAATTCACAAGTGTCCCCTCAAAATCGAAGATGACTGCTCTGTACATGCCTGACAACCCCACACCATCGTTCAGAGTAAACCTGGGCAATTCACCTTAATAAGGATATGTAAACGCACGAAGTTTAAAGGCCTCGTGCAAACCCGGCTCTGTTCAAGGGTGGGGTGAATGTAGGATTATAGCGGGGCGTGGATTTGAACCACGGATCTGCGGGTTATGAGCCCGCCGGGATTACCTGGCTACCCCACCCCGCTTCAAAAGGATTGATTCAGGACTGTATTTAATACTTGTGATCGAATTGATGTTTTTTCATTGTGCCCTGATGATGTACGCAATCTGAGCTATCAGACCAGCCATTCCCCAGAATGCGGCTGAGCTGATGACATAAACCTGTGGAATTCTCAGAATCCACGGAATGGTGTAATGAGCTTTCCGGGAACCGGGATCTCCAAATTGATTAATGGAGAAAGAGTAGAGCTCATCACCGATAATCACAGGCAAGGTGTTGATGTAAATAGCGCTCTCATAGGGCCAGACCCAGACCACCAGAAGTCCCGTTATAAACCCGAATATCAAGAAGCTCAGAAAAACGCCTGTCTTGGACGAAATTCCAGCTTTACGAAGAACTTTAAAGAGCCCAAAAATGGCGATCCCGTGTATCGCTAAAATAGCGAGATGAACTGGCATCAATTCAGAAATCATAGTATGCTGTTCTTTCCGATTAATTTAAAGGTTTTACAGCATAAATATAACGCTGAGGGTAGCTGTTCCGACACCGCCACCTCCAGATGATGAAGAAAGAAAGGGCAAAGTGGTTAGAGTGAATGGAAGTGGGGCAGACGATCTAAAAGAAGATGCGCTCAATTTGGGTGGTGCAGTATCCTTCCTAAGCTTAACAGGAAGAACAACTACTTCAACACAATCCGAAAACAGTCAGGTGGAATGATGCTCGCCATCAGGAATACAGTTTACGAGGTTGTTGAAGCTCCAAAGTACATCACGATGTATGAGAGCTATCAGAACAGGGAGAAGAGGATGAAAAGAGCTGAGCAGAGATACAAGCTGATAGATGTTGTTCTGAATCTTCCCCCTGAAGAGGTGTTTTTCTGAGCGTGGAAGCTCTCATCCACGAAGAATGGGGCTTATGCGTTCAGAGTGCTGTACGGGCTGGTTTGATCATTATCTTACTCCTTCTTTCAACCTTGAGAATGTGGATTGTTTTGTTTGCCTTATCGAGGAGATATATCACCCTGAAATCCCCGATTCTGATGGGATAGGTGTTCTCTTACCTTCAATCCTGTTTTGAGAATTTCCAGAAGTTCAGCAAACTTCCTTAAATGGGCTTTTTGTAAATTTTTCAGTTCCTTGTTTACCTTTCTGTGAACAACAACTCCAAACACCAAGCTTCCACTTCAGCTCATTCCAATCAATATGCTCTCCCTTCAGTGATTCTTCTTTCAGCTTTCTGATTTCCTGAAGTTCTTCTTCAGAAATTTTTTCCACAGGAATTATAAGCTCCTCAAGCTGTTCAAGTTTCTCCCTTATCTTCTTTATCTCGCTGTAGATGTCCTGCAGGAGTGCTTCGTTCATGATTCCACCTGTATTCATTCAGCTTTGAGAAGATAAATAATTTGCCTCGATTCAGATTTAAGTCAAATAATTTTAAGGTTAAAGGCTTATGTTAAACAGGTGCTGGAAATGGGTGAGATAACAATCAGGGCGAGAATACCCAAGGAGCTTGAAGGCTCTGAAAAAGAAATTGAGGAAATTCTGAGGAAGAAGGTAGAATATACAATAAAACAACTTGAAACGCTAAAAAAGACTAAAGGTGTGCTCAAAACAGAAAAATCTTGGCAGGAGCTTGAGGCTGAAATGTATGAGGGTATTTTTGGACAGTAATATCTTTATCGAGCATTTTAAAGGAAACAGGAAGGCAGGCAGCCTGCTGGGAAGGGTGATTGGAGAAGAGCTATACATCAACGAAGTTGTATATTCAGAGGTTGCACACATCTTCATAAGAACGTTCTCCGAGAAACCCTATCCCGATTTGAAGAAAAATAGAGAACTCGTTTCTGCTTCCGGTAAAAAGTTTGTCGAGCTGATATATCCAACCTTGAAGCTTGCGAACTTTCTGGAAATCAACAGAGAGGTTGTGAATATTTCGAACTTTTTCATCCAGAAATACGGGTTGCTTCCAGATGATGCTCTAATCCTGGCAACCTGCAAGCACTACGAACTCGATGCGTTAGCAAGTCTCGATACCGATTACGAGGAAGCATGTGGAGGAGAAAACATTACCCTCATCTCAGATATTGAAGACCTGAAATAGATGATCCGATGAATCGAGGAGATGAATTTTCAAAGTTATGGTTAAAAGTTTTACAAAATGCCACAGAGGGTTCATCAGAATCAAAAATTATTATTACACCTCCCTGCCAACTGTTTCTCGTGAAAGATAACTTCAGAGGTGCGTTGACAGGCCTTGCGATAGGAGATGCTCTCGGAATGCCGGTTGAAGGAATGAGTTTTGAGAAGGTTAGAGAGAGATATGGAGAAATAAGAGATTTCATGGCATCTGATGATGGTTTAAAGGCTGGAGAATGGACTGACGATACCGAACAAGCTCTCATCTTGGCTGAATCGCTGAGCGAAACCCTTTACTTCTCTCCCGATAACTTTGCAGAAAAACTCAGGAGAATAAGCATCTCTCACAGATACGGTCCCACATCAACAAGAGCAATAACCAATTTAAAGAGGGGGTACTCATGGAGGGAGAGTGGAATCGAATCTGACACAGATGGCTCTTCAATGAGGGTTGCCCCCATAGGGCTGCTGTACCATCACAACTACAGCCTTGTGGAGAGCTACGCCGCTCTGGCATCGTCCATAACTCACAGAGGTAATGCTGCTATTGCCGGAAGTGTTGCGGTTGCTGTTGGGATTGCATGCATTTTGAATGAAGATGAAATGCTGTTTGAGGAGGTTGTCAAAAGAGTTGAAAAGTACGACACGCTCACAGCAGAGAAGATAGAGTATGCATTCCAGATAAGAAATGCTTCTCTTTCAAAGGCTGTTAAGGAGATCGGAAACACAATTATGGCATTTGATGCGGTTCCAATGGCATTTTACTGCTACTTTTCATCAAAAAACTTTGAACAGGCTGTTGTTAAAGGGGCCAGTGCCGGAGGGGACACAGACACAATAGCAGCAATTGCAGGAGCTTTAAAAGGAGCTGAAACTGGATTTGAAAGAATTCCTGAAAGGTTCAAAAAGGTGAGAGATCTTGACAGGATTATCGATGCTGCCGATTCCCTTTACGGAGCTTTCCTGAGAATTTCCAGGATATCTTAGACTCCCATCATTTTCACATACTCAAAGGCCGAGTTTGCAGCAACCGCCCCATCTCCACATGCAGTAACAACCTGCTTCAACGGATTATCACAGCAATCACCTGCTGCAAAAACACCCTCAACATTTGTTCTCTGCTTTCTATCAACCTTTATGTATCCTGCTGGATCTCTTTCAACTCCTAAGTCCATGACTATGTCCGTTGCCGGCCTTATACCCACTGCTATGAAAATGCCATCAATTTCAACCTCAAATTCCCTGTTTTCCACCCTGTTGAGCAGTACAGCTTTCTTAGCTCTTTCATCCCCCTCCACTCTCAGCACAATGCTGTTCCATATCACAGGTATGTTTCTTTTGAACAGTTCCTCCTGCAGGGCCTTTTCTGCCCTCAGCTCATCCCTTCTGTGAACAAGCGTAACATCACATCCTATCTCCTTCAGATATATCGCATCTGTTACCGCGGTGTTACCTCCCCCAACCACAAGAACCTTTTTTCCTCTGAAAAAGTGACCATCACAGGTAGCACAGTAGCTAACACCTTTTCCGACAAATTCTTTTTCTCCAGGAACTCCAAGTTCTCTGTGTTTTCCACCTGTTGCTATTATTATGGCCCTTGCTCTGTAAACGCCACTTTCAGTAATAATCTCAAATCCTCCACTGACTTTTCTTAGCTTCTCCACATTCTCAAATCTGTGTTCGGCTCCAAACTTCAGAGCCTGATTTTTCATTTTCTCAAGAAGCTCAAAACCATTTCCCTCAAATCCCGGAAAATTCTCAATGACCGGAGTTAGTGACAGCTGAGATGCAGGATCTACTGTCTCAAAAAACACAGTTCTGAGACCGTATCTTGCAGAATAGATCGCTGCTGTAAGACCCGCCGGGCCTGCACCTATTATCGCCACATCATACTCCCTCCCTTCCCCTTCAGACCTTTCCTGAATGTCCTGTAGAATCAAAGCCTCCATTATGCACCACCTGCCTTTTGAAGTTGTTTTTAACCGGCAGAATGCTCCCGATAAATAAACCCTTTTCGAGTTGTGAACCTCTCTGCCCTATCGGTTTTTACAGCTTTTGAAAAAATCTTGAAAAATTTTACAGCCCTCAGTTCCCAGAAACAGTTAAATCCTGATTGATCTCAGTGATCACCATGCAGAATCATCAGTTCATGAGCAAAAAGGAGCTGATTGAAAAATACGGAAAAATTCCATGGATTTCACCTTACGAAAAGGTAATTGCTATGACCGATGGTGAATACATAGAGCTTCATGAGTTTCATGCAAGAGGAAGATGCATTGGAGGTGCTGCGTGGGAAACCTACCACTACCCCCGAGTCAGCAGTCTTGTGATTTCCGGTAGAAGAGAAGGGGCAAGGAATGTATTTGTCCTGAAAACGGGGAAGGCTGAACTCGACCTGATTCCGGGAATAGCGGGAGCTGGAATTGAATCTGCTGAGCTTGAAGATGACCTAATAGAAATAACATACGCTGGTCTTGCCGGAGGAGGGATTGCCGCAACGGTCTGCAGAGGTCTGGCAGATGGAGTTGACGGGATTGAGATTTTGAGCCTCGGAGGTGGGTCAGAACTTGGAAAGGCAAGAATAAAACTTAAGAGACACAGCAAGGTCGTGATCGGTGTTGATGACACAGACAGCAGTGAAGGAGGTGCAACATGGGCACTCGTGAATGAGATAGCATACAGTCTTGAAAAGAGTGGTCTGGCACATTACCTGTCACATTCAATAGTTCAGCTTTACACAAAAGCGCCTGAAAAAACAACCAACTGTGTATCAATTTCAGTAGCCTTTGCCACGGAACATCCTGAAAAACTCATTTCAGAGTTTAAAAAGATCCTTGAAAAAAACACATACAGTGATGAGACTGCAATGGCTGTATTCACAAAGATATCTGTTCCAGAGGGGTTGGCTGAGTATGCAAAGAGCGTTAAGACCAGAATTGTTGATCTCAGAGAAGCCTACGAAGTCGCTGAGAGGTATAATGTCAGAGTCATTCCCGTCACCGGGGAGAGAGGAATTATAGGAGCACTTGCCAGTATCCCATTTGCCAGCGACCCCGACAGGGCGGTGGAGGTCCATGCTTGATCCTGAAACGAAACTGAGACTTTTGATTCATGGCATTAAAACAGATCTTAAACCCCTGAGAAACGGTGGGGCTGGCCCTACAGGCGGTCTTGGATTCAGGGTAAAGGGATCTGTTGTTTCAGCTCCTGTCACACACAAATTTGCCAGAAAATCACCCTTCAGACTGGAAAGAACAGGGAGCAGGTACATTCTCTACGAAAGCGGCAAAAGAATTGGCAGAGCTGTACTTCCAAAGGCAGAATACTACTCAGAAATCATAGATGGTATACCCGCAGGGAAACTCGTTGCACTGGACGGGTATGATGCACTTGTTTCGGCAATCTCAAGAGAATGCATTTACTGGAATCATAACAAAAAATGCAGCTTCTGCACAATTCAGAATGGAATCAAAAACTCAGTTGCAAGAAAAAATCCCGAACAGCTTGCACAGGCAGTCAAAATAGCTTACGAGGAAGACAGGAGCAGACATCTAACACTCACAACCGGAACGATGGAAGGCAGGGACAAGGGCGCCAAGGCCATGATAGATGCTGTTAGGGCAGTAAAAAAAGAGATAGACATAGGTGTGCACGTTCAGATAGAGCCCACAGACAGGGAGTGGATCGAAAAGCTGTATGAAAGTGGAGCCGATACCATAGGAATCCATGTCGAGACATTTGACAGATCCATAAGAAACAGAGTTGTTCCCGGTAAACCACCCTTAGAGGACTACTTCAGAGCGTGGAAAGATGCGGTTGAGGTGTTTGGAGAATGGAATGTTTCCTCATGGCTGATAATCGGGCTTGGAGAGAGGAAAGAAACAGTGATACAGGGCTTTGAAAAGATGTCTGACATGACTGTGTATCCGTTCATAGCACCTTTCAGGCCCTCAGAGGATATGAAATACCAGCAAAACTTGGCAGAATACTTCATCCGGACTTTAAAAGAGCTGATAAATGCATCTGACTTTAACAGAGTGTATCTGCCCAGATTCAGTTCAGGATGTCCTAAATGCGGTGGCTGTTCATTTGTTTCCGAGCTTTTTTCAGAATGATTATGACTCACAATTCTGACTCACAATTTACTAGAATTAATTAAGTTAATATTATATTTAATTTTATAATTTTTTATTTTTATTTGAATTAATTTATAATCAACTAATTAATAACTAATTAAATTTTTTAATAATTATAATTAAATCACATTAAGTTTTGATTAAGATTTTTAAATTTTAAAATTTAATTAAAATTTTCTAATATTTTTATTCCAGATATGCTGTAATAAAGCAAGATTAGGCAATCCCAAAAAATTGAATTTTGGGAATTCAATTGTTCCAAATAATATGTGAATACAGCAGTTATTGCATGTTTAAGGGGGAGTAACTGCATAAAATACCACAAGTTGAGGGCAATGCAACATTTTTGCAAATTTTTATTTCGCAAATTATGGAATAAAGCAATTGGTTGGTAGATAGTGATTGGATAATTTATATTTAATTTTAATAATTTATTAAATTAAATAATAAAGTTTCTAATATATATTAAATAAAAAATTTTATTAATTTAAATAATTAAAAAAATAAATTAAAATACAATATATTAATAAATTTAAATAATTAAATTTAAATAAAATTACAGCTATAACACGTCAATTTGTGAGCATTAAAACAAAAAAACTCCAAACGGAATTTATATATAATTCCAGATAAACATTGGAAATCGGATGAAATACCACCTTGTCTGCCCGGAATGCAAAAACACATTCACGGACACAGGGTTTGCTTTTAAATGCCCTCACGGATGCTATTCCATCCTCAAAACCGTGTACAGGGTAAAACCGGCTTTTAAGGGCGAGGGGTTATGGAGATATATGGAGTATCTCCCCGTTAATTCAAAAACACAGTACGGCGAGTTTCCGGCCATCTTCAAAAGTCAGGAATACTCGGATATTTACGAAAGCGAAATATACTTCATTCTGAATGGATACGCTCCTGATTTTGGCGTGAGGATGAAAACATGCACCTTCAAGGAGCTTGAGGTTCTTTCATCTCTGAAATATTCCGACGAGAGAAAAACAAACATTGCCCTGTCTTCAGTGGGAAATACAGGAAACGCATTTCTTGAACTCGGGAGATATGCAGAAAACATTCAGATAGCTCTGTTCATCCCTGAAGAGATAACATGCTGTCTGTTTGAGATAAACAGAAGCGATAACGTGACAGTGGTGGGAGTCAGAGGAGGATATGACCTTGCAACAGAGCTTGCCAAGACTTTTGCCGAAAAAAGAGAGGGATGGAAATACGAGGGAGGGGGTTTGAATTTTGCAAGAAGAGATGCTCTTTCCACAATGGCCTATGGATTTGTGGAGAAGCTTGGTTTTTCACCTGACTACTACATACAGTCGGTTGGAAGCGGAACTGGGGCGATAGCCTTCTTTGATGGAATGAAAAGAATGGGTATGAAGCCTCCTTCAGTAATTCTCGCTCAGAACAGTCCATTCCTGCCAATTGTTGAGGCATGGAACAAAAAGCTAAGTAAAATACCTGACTACAGCTTCGATCCTGTTGAAGTGCTGTATGCCAAGGTTCTGTCCAATAAAAATCCCCTCTTTTTCCAGAAGGGGGGGTTAAAAGACATTCTTGAAGAGACAGATGGAATGGCCTTCGGAATATCTACAGAGGATGCAAAGAAAGCGGGAAGACTTTTCAGGAAAATTTATGGATTTGAACCCTACCCTGCTGCTGAGGTTGCCCTTGCCACTTTGGAAAAGATCGACCTGAGAGGGAAAAAAATAGCGATCAACATAACCGGATCCGGGCTGGACATTCTTAAAAAAGATTACAAGGTCAGGGAACCAAAATTTGATTACATGGTCGAGGCTGAAGAGGATCTGGAGATGATAGAATGATTGAGGATGATGTGACAGATGCCATAGCAAAAGCCAAGATCACCCACATACTGTTTCTCCCCTGTGAGCGAATTCGACTTCTTCTTAAAAATCTTTCAGAGAGGTTCCATTCAATCCCCCTGTCAAGAGAGGAAGAGGGCGTTGGAATTTCAGCTGGACTGTACATGGCAGGTAAAAAACCTCTCATGGTTATCCAGTCATCTGGTTTCGGAAATATGGTGAACGCACTCATGAGTCTGAGCAGAGCCTACAGATTTCCCCTGCCAATGCTGGTAAGCTGGAGAGGAGTACATGGTGAGAAAATATCTGCCCAGAAGCCAATGGGAGAGAAAATCAGAGCATTGCTCGACGTCCTTGAAATACCGTACATCGTTTTTGATGGAAAAAACCTCTCAGATCTTGAGAACATGATTCTAAGAGCATATGAGGAGGAAAAGATAACAGCAGTTCTGCTCAGACCGGACATCTGGTCTTCGTGCCCTGAATTTTACTTTGAACCAAGAGAGTACAGAACACCGGAAATCATGCTGAAAGGCGGAAAGGCCAAGTTCACAAGATTTGAAATTCTGAGGGGAATAAAAGATTACTTAGAGGGTAAGATTGTTGTTTCAAATCTCGGTTATCCCAGCAGAGAGCTTTATGCGGTTCTCGACCAGCCAACAAACTTTTACATGCTTGGGAGCATGGGACTTGCAACATCCATCGCTCTGGGCCTGAATCTCGCCGGAAAGGATGTGGTATCGGTTGATGGAGATGGATCAGTGCTGATGAACACCTCCACCATCTTCACAGCCGGTCTTGTATCTGAAAGAGGGCTGAAAATCGTTGTCATAGATAACTCCGCTTACGGAAGCACCGGCAATCAGAAATCTGCAGCAGTAAGAGCTGATCTGGCTTTCACCGGAATATCAGCAGGTCTGAACACATTAAGAGCATTTACTCCTGACGAGATAGGACTTGCATTAAAGGCCGAGAAGAGCTCATTTATACATGTCCCGGCAAAACCGGGAAATGCAAAGGTTGGACTCATTCCCCACACAGCAGAGGAGATCAAGATCAGATTCATGGAGGCAATAAGATGAGGAAAATGAGAATCGGCTATCTGTCAACTCTTTACCATACATCACATATTTTGAGAATAAAGAGAGTGGTTGACGCGGAATGGAGGGTTTTTGGTACGGGGATGGAGATAATCTCAGCTTTCGAAACAAACAAAATCGATCTGGCTTACATAGGCCTCACTCCAGCAATAGTCGGAATGCAGAGAGGTTTGGACGTTGTTTGCATTGCTGGAGGACATGTGGAGGGTACTGTAATTGCAGGAAGAGTGGAAAAAGAAGACTTTCCGGAAAATTTAGAGGGGAAATCAGTTGGTGTTCCCGCCAAGGGCAGCATTCATGATGTCATACTGAGGAGTTTTTCCGAAGACGTGAGTTTTGAGATCAGAAACTATCCATGGGCCGAAATGATACTGGATGACTTCATTGACAGAAAAATTGATATCATCTGCGGAACACCAAATCTGGCTGTCCTGGCGAAAATGTATGGGGCGAGAGTGATGGTCAGTCCATCAGAGGTCTGGCCCTGGAATCCAAGCTACGGAATTGTTGTGAAGAGAGAACTTCTTGACGAAAGCCAAGGAGATCTCAGAGATTTTCTCATAAAGCATGAATGGGGGACAAATATACTGAGAGAGAGCAGAGAACTTTCAGCCAGAATTCTGAGCAAATACATGAGGCATGAACTCGACTCTGCAACGGTAAAGGAGATTCTTAACATGAGCCCGAAATACTGTGCATCGCTGCCTGAGGAATACATCGAAAGCACTATTAAACTTACTGAACTCATGGTACAACTCGGATATGTCGAAGGTGCTCCCAGACCTCACGAGATCTTCTGTCTTGACATAATATCCGACATCCACCCGCAGAAAGAGCACTACAGCAGTTCTGCATCCCCGTAAAATTTACAAATTTTTGAATCCATACAATTAATCATGAAGGCTCCCTACAAAAGGGAGTACAAGCAGAGCACATCAAGAGGGAAGGACTACACCATAAGGTGTGATGGATGCGGCAAGAAGGTACCGAGATTCAAGACGTTTGTTTCATACAGAGGATTCAGACTTGATCCCGAGCTTGAAAGAGCAGTTGGAAGAAAGAACATTCACACGTTCACCCAGAAAATGTACTACTGTCCCAAGTGTGCAAGAAATCTGGGAATAGTTCAGCCGGGGAAACTGGGGAGAAGAAGAAAATAGTAGAAGTGCTACGGCCACGAAGCTCCAGGATAGGTGGTCCAACCTCTTCCACTCTGATTCCCCCAAATGACTTTGATTATGACCGTGGATGTGTTTAGTCCGAAATTGCTGACTTTATTTTGGGCCAGATCGACATCAAACTCAAAAGCTCCAAAATGTGTAAAATTAAGTTTAACAGCCGTATGAGTATGACAGGATATGCATGCTTCATTTGCAGATTCCATGAGGCTGCTATTCTTCGCATCTAAAACAAATTTTCTATGAGCTGCGTATTCACCAGTATCATAGCTTTGACCCGTTATACCAAATCCTCCCGCAACAGGAGGATAGAAAGTGGGAGAAGGTGTGTGACAGACATCTACTGAGCACGAATATTCTCTGTGTGAATGGTTGTAAGCCTCGCTCCATGGTGGGTTTGCAGATTTCTTGTAGCTATGACATATCATGCAGCTTAAGGTTGATGCTGCGTGAGCTTCATTTCCACCATACACATCTCCATTGAAATCAGACGCATACGTAATATTAACTCCTCTGTGACAGAGTTCACAATCAAAGTTTTCATGATATGGATTGCTGGCAAGCTCTTCATGAATATCTGCATGACACTTTTTACATGGGATCTGATTTCCTGCCTGAGAAATATTATACCAGTTATGCTGCCCGAGGAATATGGATACAGTAGCTGGAAGTAAATAGATACCGAGAGAAATGACCACTGCAAGTACCAAAATAAATTTCACCATATCAGTCATTAGAAGATTTTAAGATAGTTTTGAAATAAAAAGCTATCCATATATGTAATGTATGGAATGGTGCAACACGCTCACTGAATGAGATGTTTTGAAGTTTACGCCGGGGCTGGGACTTGAACCCAGGAGCCCTCATCGGGCAGTGGATCTCGAGTCCACCGCAGTGCCTCTCTGCAACCCCGGCCTGAAAGGGATAAATTCACTCAGGAATATTTAGGTTTCGGTTAAAAAGGAGGTATATCAGATGTTCAGCTCTCTGAATCTCTCCTTAAGTATATTTGCCGAGTTTCTCAGGGATTCAAGTTCCTCATCTGAAAGCTGATATTCGACAACCTCCTCCACACCTCCTGCACCAATTATCGCCGGTACACCTACAGCCACATCCTCAATTCCATACTCTCCCTGAAGAATAACGCTTGTTGGGATCTCCTCCTTAGTATCATTGATCACAGCATTCACCATTCTGTAAACAGCAACAGCAGGTCCAAATATTGTTGCTCCTTTCCTCTTGATGACTTCTGCAGCCACAAATCTCACTTCCTGAAGTGTCTTGCTCCTGTCAATCTCTCCATCGAAGTCAGCCTGACTCCAGAGAATGAACATGCTGTCTCCATGCTCCCCTATGATCCAGGCCTTCCTTATATTTTTGGCACCCTGAGCATTCAGCGTTGCCTTGAGTCTTGCTGAATCAAGCATGTTGCCCATTCCAAAAACCTCATTTCTGGGTTTTCCTGTTTCCCTCCACATTATATACGTCATTATGTCCATGGGGTTTGTAACAACTATTATCTTGCTTTCAGGACTGTTCTGCATTATCCTGCTCGCTATGTCCCTGATTATTCCGGCGTTTTTTGTCGCAAGGTCAAGTCTTGTCATTCCCGGTTTTCTTGCCAACCCGGCAGTAACAACGATCACATCGCTCCCCCTGAGGAGAGAATAATCACTTCCTCCAGTGATTTTAGGATACCTGTCTATTCCAGCACATGCATGGGTAAGATCCATCGCCTCTCCAACCGCAAGGTCCTCTGCAATGTCCACAAGAACAACCTCATCAACATCAAGGTTCAGAAGACAAGTGAAGGCTGACGTTGCTCCAACTCTACCAGCACCAACAAAACCAAGCTTCATTCAACCCACCCTGCTAAATTTCTCGTTTAGGTTAATTAAAATTTCCGAATTTTCTCAGCGAGCATGGATTTGATCCTCAAAAGCATTTCAGATGTGTTTATGTTCAGGGGACATATCTCACTGCAGATACCGCAGTGAAGACAGTAAAATGGATTGGAGGTTTTTCCAGTTATGTGGTTCCAGATCTGACCTATTCCGCCTGAATAAACTCCTCCCCAGTCTGCATTTAGTGCTGCATAGGATGGACACGAAAAGTGACATGCACCGCATCTCAGGCAGTAAAGAGCTTCTCTGAACTCTGTTCTCGATGCCTTTATCCTGCCATTATCCACAACAACCACAGCCATCCTTTCAGGTCCATGAAGCCCTGAAATTACTCTTTTCTCCACGTCTCCGCTTTTGCTCAGTCCCCCTATCACATTCAGATATGAGGGCATCTCATACCCGGCACTTCTCCATGTCAGCTCTGCAACCCTGACTGCTTCTTCAAAGCTTCCAACGATCTTCTCGGCTCCGGTGACAACAAGATGCCGTTCAGGAAAAGAGCTCACAAGCCTTACATTTCCCTCATTCTCGATTATCAGTACCGAACCATCAGATGATATGACATTTGCACCAGTAATCCCGCCATCTGCCGAGATTATCTTTTTTCTCACACCTTCCCTCACCTTCTGCCTCAGCTCATCAATGCTGCTCACATCAAAAAGCTCAAGCACTCTCTCGGCAGAGATGTGGATTGCAGGCATTGTGAAGTGTCTTGAGCTTTCCTTGACAAGACTCAGAATCACATCTCCCAAGTCAGTTTCATGCACAGAAATTCCGGATTTCTCGAGATGATCTGGAAGCCCTATTTCATGGGAAACAAGAGACTTTGACTTAACAACACTCTCACAGCCTTCCAGAAACTCCAATGATACTCTGACAGCTTCCCTCTCATCTCTGGCGAAATGAAATTCAATGCCATTCTTCTCAAAATTATTTCCGGCAATTTCAACAAGCTCCTCTATTCTATCCACAGATCTTATTTTTATTTTCTTTACCTCATCTGCGAGCCATGCAAATCTCTCATCCACAATTCTTTCCCTTCTTTCGGCAAAATTTGCCCTTGCCTCCTTCACACCCACGTGAAGCCTATGCGTAAGATAAAAAAACACTTCGCATTTAATCCAGATGAACAGGTGATGGATATGGATATCGAAAAGCTCAGATTTGGAACAGAGCTCGTCAAGAGAGGTTTCGCAAAAATGCAGAAAGGAGGAGTAATAATGGACGTTACAACACCAGAACAAGCAGCCGTTGCTGAAGAAGCAGGAGCCGTGGCAGTGATGGCTCTTCACAAGGTACCTGCAGACATAAGAGCAAGTGGCGGTGTGGCAAGGATGGCAGACCCGAAGAAAATTCAGGAGATAATGGATGCTGTCACAATTCCAGTAATGGCAAAGGTCAGAATAGGACATTACGCAGAGGCAAAAGCACTTGAATCGCTTGGGGTTGACATGATAGATGAGAGTGAGGTTCTAACTCCTGCAGATCCGTTTTACCATATCGACAAGAGAAAATTCACCGTTCCCTTTGTCTGTGGAGCAAGGAGCCTTGGTGAGGCGGTGAGAAGAATATGGGAAGGTACAGCAATGATAAGAACAAAGGGGGAGGCTGGGACGGGAAACGTTGTTGAGGCTGTGAGGCACATGAGGCTGATAAACCATGCAATCATGCTCCTCAGGAGTGTGGATGATGACTCTGTTTTCAGACTTGCAGAGACATACAGCAAAGCTTACCTCAGGCTCCCATCCGGAATAAATGAGGAATTCGAGCTTAAGAAAGACTTCTGCGGTGATGAGATTGTGTATGAAGAATACTCCCTTAACGAAATAATCGATGGACTTTTTGATGTTCTGAAAGAGATCAAAAAGCTTGGCAGACTGCCTGTTGTGAACTTTGCAGCAGGTGGCATAGCAACTCCGGCAGATGCAGCTTTCATGATGCAGCTTGGAGCAGATGGTGTGTTTGTTGGATCGGGCATTTTCAAGTCCTCAAATCCTGAGCTCTATGCAAGGGCAATTGTTGAAGCTGTTGAGCACTACGACGAGCCAGATGTTGTTGCAGAGGTTAGCAAAGGTCTTGGAGAGCCTATGAAAGGTCTTGACGTCTCTGACCTTGAACTTCAGCTTCAGGAAAGGGGTATATGAGAGTTGCGGTTGTTGGGGTTCAGGGTGATGTTGAAGAGCATGTAGTCATAACCAGAAAGGCCCTTGAAAACCTGGGAATTGATGGAGAGGTTCAGGCAGTTAGAAAAAGCGGAGTTGTTTCAAAAAGTGATGCCGTCATAATTCCGGGAGGAGAGAGCACAACCATATCGAAGCTGATATGGAGAGACGGAATAGCCAGCGAAATACTTGAACTTGCAAAATCAGGACATCCAATCATGGGGACATGTGCAGGCCTGATTGTTATCTCAAAGTATGGCGACGAGCAGGTTAGGAAAACCGGAACTAAGCTTCTTGGGTTGCTTGATGCAAGAATAAGGAGAAATGCATTTGGGAGACAGAGGGAAAGCTTTGAGGCACTTCTGGATATAGATGAAATCGGCAGGTACAATGCCATTTTCATCAGAGCACCTGTTATAGAAGAAGTTGGGGAAGGTGTGAGGATTCTTGCAAGGTTTGAGGACAGAATAGTTGCTGCAAGGGAAAAAAATATTCTTGGTCTCTCCTTCCACCCTGAACTGACAGATGACACAAGGATTCACGAGTACTTCTTAGACATGGTCTGATTTCCTGATGTTTTCCAGAGATTCCGCATACTTTTCAGGTAACACAGGTTCAGACCTCAGCCCGCTGAATGGGACCGGATATCTTATCCCCTTTCTGTGTGTTTTTTCGAGATTCTGAGCAATTTTATCTGCCATCTCCCACGGAAATGCGAATGATACCTCGTAATCCTGAGTCAACCCAAAAACTCTCTCTCCATAACAGGTGAGCACAAATCTCGGCCTTTTCTCAACAAATGCCTCAAGGTACTCGCTGCAGGATGCCCTTCCAAGAATTCTTGTCTCCAACGCACCACCTGTGTCATGAAGCACAGCATGGACCAGTCTAAGAATCTGGGCAGGCATCCCGTGAATGACAGCAAAATCAGGCTCTGCCTCATCTCTCTCAAGAGGAAAAACAAGAACTCCTTCAAATTCTCCGTAATTTAATCTCATTATGGACTCCTCAAACTTCTTTCCAACCTCGATGTCCTCAGCATATCCTCCAGCAACTGCAAGCTCTCCGCTCTCATAAAGCTCGTCAGGCTCTGCAAACCCGTAGGCTATAACTCCTATGGGACACACAGTATTTCCATCAATGAAAACAGTCCACCTGTAAACTCTCGCAAGGTTGTATGCCTGGCACAGGGTTATGTTGCTGAATCTCTTTGCCCTTTCCGGAACGTCAGAAGTGTCCCGAACCATTTTGAAGCCCAGAGGAAATGTTTGCGGTCTTACATACCTCTGGAGAATTTTTGCAAATTCAGACGGTTTCATGAGATTAACTGAACAAGGAAATACTTAATTCATTCGATTTACTCTATTATCTCATACTCGCTTGTCACCATGAATGTCCCCGCATACTCTCTGAATGGATAGATGTACTCGTAAATTCTGTACGAGAACGTCTTCTCAAATGAATACTCCTTCTCCTCAATCTCAATCACCTTGTCAAAGAGATCTTTCATTGTCTGCTCCCTTTTTCCATCAACGCTTCCCTTCATGAGGAAAAGGTAGAGGGTTGCATCCTTTCTCAAAACAAGCCTCACCAGCATGTCATCACTACACCCACCGTAAATGCAGAAGTGGTAGCCAAAGGCGATCACAACATCAGACTCGATCTCATCATAACTCCCGTAAATATTTCCGGGATATGATGGAGCGTACTCCCTGAACATCTCAAAAACAGATTCAAGTCTTCTCTTTGCCACATCATTGAATGCATACCACCCGATCTTCTCAATCCCATGTATCCTCGTGATGAGCTTGAAAACAGCAAAAAGCACCTCGTTTTTTGGATAGATGACAAGAACCTTCTCTCCGGGTGCTGATGGTTTCACATATTCAGAAATCATGAATATATGGCTTATTTAACATTGAAAAGATTTTCGTTCACTCAATCAGATTGTACTGACTGTCTATTTTAATGGATCCCGAGAGCTCTGTATGGGGATAAACGTAGGCCTTAACCCTGTAAAAGAACTCACGACCGAGAGGAGCCTCTTTCTCTTCAATATCGATTATGTAATCAAAGAGGTCCCTCAGAGCTATCTGCTTGCCATCCTCAAGAACACCGGAGTAGAGGAAGTTTATAAATGTGATCTCATCATCGAGAACAAGCCTTATGAGGGATTCGTCCGAGCTATACCCTGTGAAAACGTGAAAGTGATACCCAAAGCCAAGTATTATTTCCCTGTCAATTTCATCGTAGTTCATGAATACCTTTCCCGGTCTTTCAGGAGCAATCTTCTGAAAGGTTTTGAAGTATTTCTCAAGCCTTTTTTTTCCTATCTCATTGAAGACAAACCATCCTATGGTATTTCTTCCATACTCATCAGCAATGAGCTTTGATATTGAAAGAAAAACATCATTATCGGGATAAACTATCAGGCAGTCCTGACCCTTTTCAAGAGAGTGAAACACTTCTCGGAGAGACATCAGTTCCTCATCATGAAAGTCTAATTAATAAACTTTTCCATGCTTCATTGCTGCCAGAATCTTTATTTTTCCACGACAACCTCAAACCCCATTCTTTTCAGAATTCCACGGAGATTTCTGTCCCCACCGCTGACAACAACATTCCCACTTACTGAATCAAAAAGTTTCAGAACTTCTCGAAGGTATTCTGTTGAACGCACATTATCTTCAGTCTTCCACTCGAAGATTTCTGCATTCAGCCTTTCTGCAACGCTTTCAGCCATTCTGTCTGCCATGTAAATCCTCATCCTCAGAAGAAACTCTTTTCCGGGACCATCAAACAGGGTGTGATCTGTGATGAGAGCATGGGATGTCAGCTCGTCAATGAACCCCATCCAGTAAACAACAATCCCGTCTCCATACATCTCAAGATACTGGTTGTACTGTTTCTTGGAGTAAACCCTGTGAAGTTTTATATCCCCGAAAAGTGCTTTGCTTTCAATCCACTTTATGTTTCTTCCGTCAATTTCAATCCCATCCTCAATGTAAAAATCAGGAGTTTTTCTGGCCGGTCTCAGCTGGCTCTCATCCTTGAAATCAATATCGTTCCTCTCCAGATAGTTTCGTATTATCTCCTCCCCCACCCTTCCTCTCGCAAACTGATTTCTTACAGCTATTGGAGAGTAGATGAAATCCGAGTATATCGCAGACCATATCATCTCACCCATCTCAGATGAGTCCGGATCTGAAAAGCTTCTGGCTATCTCCCTGTTCGTCATTCCAAGCGACTTCATCAGAAGCTTTATCCTCATTACAGGAGGAAGTCGAATCCATTTCGGAATTTCCCTGTACCTCTCCCAGTGATGAGCGATTTCTGGAAGTCTTGAGGTGTATGTGTGATATCTTCTCTTGACATTGTCAATTCTTTTCTGAAGGAGGATGCTGAAAAGCGTACCTCTCTCATACTTGGGGTTGGAGATGTCTCTTAAGCTCTTCAGGCTCCTTCTAATCTGAAAGAACTCCTCAGCCCTCATTTCTTATCCTCACCGAATAGGTGAAGAGCCACCTTACCCTTCCTTTTCTGAGGCCCGCATATCTCGTGCTTGATTTGATTTCCGCTCTGACAACTTTTCTGATCTTTGAGAGGAAGGATCTTGCATCATTGACATCCTCAAAGTAAACATCTATTCCGTATCTGTTCTCCTCAATTTCAACTCCGCTGAGCTTGCTTATGTGTCTTCTGACCTTTGAAACATCTCCTCTGAACTGGAGCAGTGCAGGATGCTTCACACTAAAAGTTTTTATTTCCGATTTATTTCTTTTTCCTGACAATGAGGGAGAATCTCGTGGAACTCGAGGAGGACCTTCAGTACATAAACGTGGCATCCTCAAGAAACAAAAAGGAACATGGTTTGATAAGACTCATTCTCTCATGCATGGCAGATGCTGAGGAGATTTCAAATTTAACGCCAAGAGATCTTGCTGAAAAGAAACTTGAAAATGCCACATTCCATTATGTGTACTTACGGAAGGGCAGAGAGGTAAGAAAGTCACCAGTCGATGAAAGAACCTATTGCATACTGAAAGAGATCTCGAAATCCTCTGGCAGAAAATCCAGAATATTCAGCTATACCGAGAGTGAGATAGATGCAATAATTCAGAAATACTCTCCTGCAGGCAGAAGATACAATCTGAAGTCTCTGCTCAGATCTGTTGAGGCGATAATCTCAGACAATCTGCTTGGAAAATCTCTAAGGGAGATGAGATCGATGGAATTTGATGAGCTTTGCAAATTCATACAGGAGTTTCACCCCATGTTTTCAGGAATGTGGGATCTTGATGAAGATGATGTTGCATTCGACTACTTTCAGATGCTCTCGGAAAGACATGGAATCTCCAGCTATTCAGATATGGCTGAGATAAGTGGTGAGAACGAGGAGAGAATAAGGAAGCTCATGAAGAGAAAATGGTTCCAGAACTATTTGGATTCCTGATTGGTGTTGTGGCAGGACTCATACCCGGAATCCATCCAAACACGTTTGCATCTCTGATGCTCAGCACGTCCTTCATGCTATCGGGATTTTTCGACAGTCATGAGCTGGCACTCATGATATTCGTGTCATCTGTTGTGTACTCTGTGGTCAACATAATCCCCGCTGTTTTTGTAGGGGTTCCTGATGAGGATACAGCAATAGCTGTTTTTCCAGCTCACAGGATGGTTCTTGATGGGAATGGAATGATGGCGATTTCAATTTCAGCAATATCAAGCCTTCTGTCTGCAATTATCTCTCTGCCTCTTTTTTACCTGATGATTTTTCTCCAAGACATGATAGCAACAGCATCCTCACTAACACTTCCCGTTCTTGTCCTCGTGTCCGCATACCTTATCATGCTTGAGGATGACCCATTTGGAGGGTCGATGTCAAAATGGAAAAAGAGGAGCATGGCACTTTCAGTCTTCATACTTTCGGGTTTTCTCGGGTACGTATCGCTTACGAGGTTTGATAGCCATGAAATATCAGTTCTCTTCCCGCTTTTATCCGGGCTTTTTGGGTTTCCAACACTGATAGCGGGAATGACATCAGAAAAAATACCGGAACAGAGCAGCAATATTAAAGCTCCCAGCATGAGAAATGTTCTCAAAGGAGCTATTTCAGGCCTTTTTGTTTCGGTATTTCCCGGCATAAGTTCGGGAGTTGCAACGGCTCTCTCAATCGGACGGAAAGATGATGAAGCAGGGTATGTTGCATCTGTGAGCTCTGCAAACACGGCAAACACAATACTGAACTTTGCAGTGCTGGTATCAGCAGGAAGGGTGAGGAGTGGAGCTGCTCAGGCCTTTTCTTCCTTCGTGTCACCGGAAAAATTCCTGTTTCTTCCGATCATAGGAGTTGCAGCTGCATTCTCAGCCTTTGCATTTACCATGATTGTCTCTATTCCTGCTGCAAAGGTATTTCAGCGTTTAAACCCATCCAGAATGTCTGCCGGGGTTCTTCTGTTCCTCATCTCTGCCATATTCCTGACGAACGGATTCTCGGGCATTGCGGTGTTTGCTGCTGCAGGGATGGTGGGGATTCTTACGCTTTATCTCAGGGTGAGAAGAATACACTGCATGGGCTCCATAATCATTCCGGCCATTCTCTTCCGGATCTGAATTTTCCCTTAACAATGTGTTCCTCAATTTTTCTGACAAACCTGTCAGACGACTTTACAACTGGAATTATCGCAGTGTCACCCCTCAGATTGCTGACAGAATTCGTGTACTCAAAGCTGTCATCGTTGCTGTGATACAGAAGCCATCTCCTGAAACCCTCCACCTCCGCAAATGCTGAGTAGGTTATTACCTCCACAACAACAAATCTGTCCTCGTAAATACCGTGAAGAGTTTCGTAATCAACAATGAAAAGTCTCCTGTTGAAGTAAAAAACTCTCTGGGCATCAAGAGCCACCGCATTTCTGACAAAATCAGAAAGCTCGAATCTTTCAGGATCATCAATCATGACAGGACCGTGATACTGGACATTCATAACCCTGCCCGGATACCGCTACATAAAAAATTACCTGAAGTGATGCATGAAATTATAAATACAGCCCGCTCAATAATTCCCTATGGATAAGCCAATACTTCAGGTTGCTCTTGATCTTCTTGAGCTGAGGAGAGCTGTTGAGATTGCCGGAGAGGCTCTGAGTGGTGGGGCTGACTGGATTGAGGTGGGAACCCCCCTCATAAAGAGTGAGGGGATGAATGCAATAAGGGAGATAAAGAAAACATATGGAGTCAGAACACTCGCAGACATGAAAACAATAGACACCGGAAACGTGGAGGTTGAGATGGCAGCCAAGAGTGGTGCCGATATAATCATGATTCTCGCCCTAAGCGATGATTCAACAATCCTTGAAGCAATAAGGGCTGCAAGAAAATACGGTGCTGAAATAATGGCAGATCTGATCAATGTTCCCGACCCGGTAAAAAGGGCTAAGGAGCTTGAGGAGCTTGGTGTCGATTACCTGAACGTTCATGTTGGGATAGATCAGCAGATGGTGGGAAAAGATCCCCTTGACATACTCTCGGAGGTTGTTGAGAATGTCAGCATACCTGTTGCAGCTGCAGGTGGGCTTGATGCCGAGAAGGCTGCTGGATGCATTGCAATGGGGGCAAGCATAGTCATAGTCGGAAGCAACATAGTCAAGTCCAGAAACGTAACCGAGTCTGCCAGAAAGGTTAGGAAGGAGATTGATAGAGCATGGAGGGAAGGCAGAAAGGTGGAGATAAAGAGGAAGAGTCTTGAGGAGGAGATAAGAAGTATATTAATGACGGTCTCAACCCCAAACATAAGCGACGCCATGCATAGAGCAAGGGCGATGAGAGATATATACCCGATTGTAAGGGGCAAAAAGATTGTTGGAAAGGCCATTACTGTGAGCACATTTGATGGAGACTGGGCAAAAACTGTTGAGGCAATTGATGTGGCAGGAAAGGGTGAGGTTATTGTGGTAAAGTGCTCTGGGGATACTGCAGCCGTCTGGGGTGAGCTTGCAACGAGAAGCTGCATGAACAAGGGGATCGAGGGAGTGATCATAGACGGAGCGGTCAGGGATGTTGATGATATTAGAGAACTCGGGTATCCGATTTTTGCGAAAAGAGAGGTGCCAAATGCTGGCGAACCAAAGGGATTTGGCGAAATAAACGTTAAGATAGTGTGCGGAGGAGTTGAGGTAAACCCCGGGGACTGGATCGTGGCAGACGATAACGGAGTGATGGTCATACCAAGAGAGAGAGCTTATGAGATAGCAAGAAGGGCCCTTGAAGTGAAGAAACATGAGGAGAGGATAAGAGGTGAAATAGAGGACAAGGGAAGAACTCTTGCAGAGATTGTGGAGCTTTACAAGTGGGAGAAGGTTCAGTGACCCCTGTTCTTGATTTTATCCACATACCCCGGGGTTTCAGGCTCGAGTATCTCCCTGACCGAATCAAGAAACTCTCCGTAAATGTGTGCATCAAGAGCAAAGTGGTAATATCTGTGTGTATCAAAACCGCACATCTCTGCAACGTACTTTGTAAGAATGTTGAAGGCGAACATGTTGGCATGCATCGCTCCGTAGGCGTCATTGGAACGCATGTAAAACATCCCGAAAAATTCCCTGTTCACTCCAAACTGATACCCCCTCAGGCATGGGGGCTCATCCGAACTTATGTCCCATGGTCTTGAGATGCCAACATAGCAGTCTCTTCTCCCCGGCTCCTCCTTGAGCTTCTCAATAACCCTGAAAAGCTGGTCAACCCTCACGTCATCTCTCTCACAGTATCTTGCTCTCTCTGCGTAGGTGTAGGTTTCTCCCTCCTTCAGTATGCTCTCATCCACCTCCCTGTCAATGGATTTCGCATGAATAACATAGTCATGAGCGTATTCAATTCCGTATTTTTTGGTGAAGGGAGCCTTATCATGAATCTGATTTTCTTCGGGATTTCTGACCTCTATGAAAAGTCTGTGAACAAACCTGCTTTCTTCCTGACCCTCGAAAAGCTCACCCCACTCTGTTTTCTTTATGCTTCCATTGTAGTATATTGCCTCAAGGGCCGAATGCCAGGCTGAAGAGAGGTAATCCTCAACTATGTGGGTTCCAAGTCTGTGATATCCAAAAACCTCTGAATAATTTACCCTTCCAACCCTGTCAAGATCTCTTTCATAGATGTGGGGTACTGCCACAACCATTCCAACACTTCCTGCCTCCATTTCCGTTTTTCTGCTCATCTCATCCAGAAGATACGCAACAAGGCCAAAATTCGCTTCAAAGTAATTAACAGCATCAAGCGATCTGATAAAAGCCGTGGCATGCAATCTGTCATCTGAAAACAGAAAGCTGATTTCCGTAAGAGCCGGGGAGGTTCTGCAAAGATGATCCTTGGGTCTCCATATAGGTATAGATACCCTTCTTGTGTATCTCACCCTGCCAAGCTTTTCAACAGCCATGTCAAACGACTTCTGAAGCCTTGAATAATAACTATCTCCGCAAAAACTCCATCCACTTGTATCTGGTTCAAAACCGTAATCGGGCTTTTCAGCGACAGCAAGAAGTGGCTTGCTCCTCAGTTCTGTACCAAATCTCGATTTGATGGAAGTGTGATCATCAATTATTCTCGAAATCATCATTTTCTGGAGACCGTCACCATTTTTTGCAAGAATCATTGTTTCACCACCAAATAAATCTGACAGTGCTTTTTATTTTTAAAGACTGTGCTCTTATGGTTTTGCAAAAAAGTGTTTATCGGAGAGTTTCTGAATTTTTTGGATGTACTGTAGATTTTAATTCAAAAATATGTGTAATAAGTCCTGTAATAGCTATGACCAATCCTGTAAAGAAATCTTCTTTGCCATGAAAAATTCTGGGTGGCCTGAATGCCTTGACTGTCAGGTATGTCAGAGCTGAAATTGTTGCGAGAGTGGAAATGCCATACAAAGCAATCACAAGACCTGGATTGGCTTCAGGAACAAGCATGAGCGGTATCAGGGGAATGCAGGGAGTAAAACTCAGTAAAATCAGAAATGTTGCTGAAGACGTTCTTATATGGCTGTGAGGGTAGAGAAGAGTTGCCAAGGCATAGAGGATCCCTACAAGGATCAACCCGTATGACGCTAAACCTTCGAGAGTTCTGGCCAGTCCTAAGACATCAATGCCGAAAAGAATCATAAATCCAACTGTTCCGGAACCGACAATATGAACAGAACCTCCTGCAAGAGAGAACAGAATTATCCTCTCAAGCTTCCATCCTCTCGATTTTCCAATGGCAACGAAAGGAATATAGTGATCCGGAGCAAATGAGTGAAAGATCCCAATACTGACAGCTGCAAACAGCACGATATCCATCTGAACCACCTTATCAAATTAATTTGATTTTAAGTAAAGTTTATTGTATATAAGGGTTTCGGAGGGTTTTCCGAAAGCCTTATTAACCTCCACAGACACCCCTTAGCCAAGCGCCGGTGGTGTAGCCTGGCTAACACAGGGGCTTGCCGAGCCCCTGCCCCGGGTTCGAATCCCGGCCGGCGCATTTAGCTGATTTTAAAAATCCAAAAATTATTTTGTTCTTTAACACCAGAACACCGCCAATAACAAGTAACACACCTGGAATAATCCAAAATAGAGATATCGCAATAAACCCCAAGATTCCGCTCAGTACCATCCTAATTCCACCAATTTTATTGTTTTTGCTTACTATGGCGCCGCCAATGATCCCTATAATTCCAAAAAATACTGCTGCAATCCCCAAATTGAACAGAGTGTCAGACTTGGATTTCAGGGTAAATCCTCTCCATTTTTCTGTTGTATCACAGTTTTACCAATAAGCATAAAAATCTTGGATCCCAGTGTCTGTGGTTGGCAGAACAAAGTCAGAATCCTTCAGGAATCATCCATTATCTTTCAAAAAACTGAATGTTACCATACAATCCATACACACCCGTTTACCTAAGTTAGAAGAGGACAATTTTGTTATTTCTGAAATCCACAAAAGATGTAAAGTGTACCGTCTGACGGAAAAAGCATGATATTGCTTAAGCTGTTTTCCGAGTAGTTGGATGTCATGTGCAGGAGATATCACATAACGAAAAAATATTTTAAAGTTCAAAAATAATGATGAACATGATATTCAGAACGGTCGTACTGCTCCTCCTGACACTCATGGTACTCACCCACCCATCCTCAGCGATAAGCGTTGTATCCGGAGATAACGTCATTATAACGCGGGAAACAGGAGATATTCTCCTTTCGGGAGGTAGGGTGACGGTCCTTGCTCCTATAAAGGGAGATCTGATTCTCGCAGGTGGAGATGTTGTTTTAAATGCCCCCGTATCTGGGGATGTAATAGCAGCTGGAGGAAGTGTGAATATTCTTTCAGATGTTGGAGGCAAAGTTATCGCTGCTGGAGGAGAAATAACAATCGGCGGGGCTGTTAAGAAATTTGCACTGATGGCAGGAGGTTCCATAAACATTGAAAAAGATGCAAGAATAGGCAACGATGTTTTTGCTGCTGGGGGTCAGATAAAGAACGATGGACTCATCAAGGGCAATCTGACAGCAATTGGTGGAGAATATACAGGGGAAGGAACGGTAATGGGACATGAACGATTTCAGAGAGCAGAATTGCTGCCACCATACTTCTTTGAAATAGCTAAGGCAGGATTTCTTATACTCGGTCTGCTTCTGGTTTATCTCACTCCCTTCATGCTTGAAAGTGGCTATGGCAGGATGGCAGGTGGTATCAGAGCTGTCATAAAAACCATGATCGCTGGTGGGATCGGTATTGCTGTATCCATGGCAGCTGGATTCGCTCTAATGTTTTCTGTTGTTGGGATATCTGTTGGGCTATTTCTGATAACCTCCTCAGTACTGGTTCTTCTCATCTCAAATCTGATGGTCTCTTACTCCATCGGAAAGTACCTGATTTCGGGAAAAACATCCAGCAAGTATCTGTACATGGTTGCAGGGTTTGCTTCACTCTACGTCATAACCAAACTACCTTACGTGGGGGATATGATGCTTCTGATATCAACATGTCTTGGTTTTGGAACAGTAATTTACATGCTTCTTGAAACAGAGAGGAGAAAAATGCTTGATGATGTCCATGAAAATATATAAAATACTCCCTCTCCTTTCCCCACCATGGACCCTGTTGAGATTCTCAAAAGCCTAATTGAAATAGACACCAGAAATCCTCCTGGAAACACAGAAAATGCAGTGGAGTACCTGGAAGGTCTTTTCTCACCCTACGCATCAAGAACCATCGGTGAGAATGGGAAGCTGAACCTGATTGTTGAGATATCGAGGGGCAAGCCTGAGTTTCTCTTCACCTCACACCTCGATACCGTTCCCTGTGATGATTCAATGCTCACTCCGAGAGTTGAAAACGGGAAGGTTTACGGTAGGGGGAGCTGTGACGCAAAGGGATGTGTCGCTGCAATTGCATCGGCGTTTCACGAATTTGAGTCCGGGGCTGGAATAAAGCTGGCATTCACCGCAGATGAGGAAATCGGGGGAAGGCTTGGACTCGGGAGGGTTATGGATCACATCAGTCCCGATTATGTTATCATAGGTGAGCCCTTTGGAAGTGACAGAATAGGTGTTGCCCAGGCCACGGTTGTTTCCATGAACCTTATTGTTCACGGAAAAAGCGGACATACGGCCATCGCCGACATCAGGGAGGGAGCAGTCTATAAAGCGTCAAAGCTCATAATCCAGTTTGTTGATATGTTTTCAAAACTGAAGGGTGATAGAGAGAAATACATGAGGGAGCTTGAAAGAATGGGGCTTGAGGTTGAGTACAGGGGAAACGGTGATGCTGTTTTCAATCCTTCAATAATAAGAGCAGGTGTCAAGAGGAATGTGGTTCCCGATAAATGCGTGATCGAGGCAGATGTGAGGTTTGCACCCTGGATTGATGCTGAGAGTGTGAGGAGACAGTTTTATCTTGAAGATGTAGATGTTTTCATAACAGGATATCTCAGAAGCTTTGGATATTCCTTAGATGCTGTAAAGCATGAGGATGACCGCAGACTTGTGGAGATTATGAGACGGGCCATAGAAGCTGAAAATCTGAAACCGAAGGCTGTTGTAACTCTCGGAGTTGGGGATATAAGGCATGTGAGGAGCAGGGGCATTCCGGCATTCTACTTGGGACCCGGAGGGGAGGGGCTCCATTCAGACAGGGAATTTGTTTATATCGACGAAATTCACAGAGCGGTAAGGATTTACAGGAACATCGTCACTCTTTCAGAAAAATGATGTTCCCCCTTCCTTTTTTGACCTTCTCCACTTTCCCCCTTTTCTCCAGATCTGCAATCATCAGGCTTATCTTGGCATCACTGTATCCGGTTCTTTTTCTCAGCTCCTTTTGCGTGATTCTTCCACCTTCCTTTCTGATTATCTCAATGATCTCGTTCAGATCTTCGGGAAGTACCTCATCATCAGAGATTTCAGCCCTTTCCCTTCTTGAAAGGTGGTAGTAAACGAGGACAGTCGCAGCAAGAACTGCAGGAACAGCGTAAAGAAAGACAGTGTTTAAATTCCAGGTATATGGATTTTTTGTCATTTCTTCATCAAATGTGAGGTTTATCTCAGGAACGGTTACGTTCAGTTCCTCGATAGGAGGCTGTGCCAGCATGTCGATGTGGAATGTGCCATTCTGTCTGATCTCGATAGTCTCCTCCGCAAAAAGATTCTGATCGCTGTAACATACAACCTCTATTCTGTAAACTCCTGGAGGTGCCTCAAAGGAATAGCTTCCATTGACTGCCACGATCTTCTGAAGAGGTGTTGAATTGAGGGTTACAATGCAGCTTTTAACGGGTTCAAACGTCTCCCATGAATATATCCTTCCCTCAATTGTTGCAGATTTTCCGGCTGGGATCAGAGTGAGGAGGAGTAAAGCGATCAGCAGAAATCTTGACATTGGAATACAGTCACTCCACCCCATCTTTTATACCTTTTTCAGTAGAGAGAAGGAGTCAAAAAATCAAAATTCAAGAGTTTCACCGGGCCTGAGTATAATAACCTCAACATTTCCAATCTTTTCTTCAACCTGTTTTTTGAACTCTTTCGGATCTGTCTCAATCACCGGAAAGGTGTTGTAATGCATTGGAATTGCGTATCTGGGTTTTACAAGCTCAACAGCCTTAACAGCCTCCTTTATTCCCATCGTGTACCATCCACCTATGGGGACAAGCATGACGTCAGGCCGGTAAAGTTCTCCAATGAGCCCCATGTCCAAGAAAACATCAGTATCACCGCAGTGATAAACTCTTTTTCCATCCATTTCAACAACAAATCCTGCAGGATCTCCGGCAGAAATTATACCTCTTTCATCCTCATAGTCTGCTGAATGAAATGCTTTCACCATTGTAACCCTGATATTCGAGACAACGGCCGTTCCTCCAATGTTCATGCCCACAGCCTCCACACCCTTTTCCGCCAGTATTCTCGACAGTTCGTGTATTGCCACAACCGGACAGTCGTTGTTCTTTGCAATCTCAACGGCATCCCCAAGATGATCCCCGTGTCCATGAGTGACAAGAACTGCATCAACCTCTACTTCATTAGGCTTCAGCGGTGCCATTGGATTTCCTGTCAGAAAAGGGTCGATTATAACTCTCTTCCCGTTTTCAATCAGAAAGCATGCATGTCCGAACCACCTGAGTTTCATGACACATCACCTCACCAAAAATTTAAGTTGAATGTTTAATAAATATTGGTTCTCCGCAGGCGCTCCATCCAAAATCCTTATATAATTGTGATGATGATAATATTTTAGGTGGTAATGTGGCGACAAAGATACTGATTGCTGAAGACGATGAGTCAGTTCTTGAGGTTCTCAAACTGATACTGTCAAGAGAGAACTACCAGATTCTGACAGCTAAGAACGGTAGGGAGGCCATTGACCTCTACAGATTTGCAAAGCCTGAAATAGTGCTGATGGATATTGAGCTTCCAGAGCTGGATGGGATATCTGCAACAAAAGAGATCAAGTCTATTGACCCCAATGCAAAAATTATAGGCGTTACAGCGTATGCAAGATCTAAAGGAAATGAGCTGACATCAGCAGGGGCACTTGAAATAATCGAAAAACCATTCAACAGAAGGAAGATTATATCTACAATAAAAAAGTACCTCTCATGAGATAATCTTTTTTGTGATCAGAATACCAAAACTTAAAAGTTCTCTCGCCCTTTTCTCTGTTCTCGCTTCGGCAAATATCCTTGCTATTGGTTCGGTCCCTGAAGGCCTGATGAGCAGCCATCCATCCTCGAAATCAACTCTCGCCCCGTCCGTGAAGTTCGCACCCTCAAATTCCGCCTTCAACCCTTCGAGCAGCTTCTTCCTATCCCTGCACTCCACCTTCGTTTTCAGGGTATGGTATCTGGGAATGTCCTTCACGAGTTCCGACAGCGGCTTGTTTTCTGTGGCCATCAGCTCCAGAACCTTCGCGAGACTCATCCCGCCATCTCTCGCGAGCAGGTGCTCGGGGAAAATCAGACCTCCATTTCCTTCACCGCCGAAAACGGCCTTGGTTTCCTTCATCACCTTCGCCACGATCGGTGAGCCCACTGCAGTGTACACAACCTCGCCTCCAGCCTCGACGACGGCATCCTCAACACACTTGGATGTGCTTACCGGTGTGACTACAACTCCACCGCCGTTCATCTCCACGTAGTATTTTGCCATGAGGGCGAGCATCACATCCTCGCTCACGAAGTTTCCCTTCTCGTCAACAAATGTTGCGCGATCTGCATCTCCGTCATGGGCAACGCCAATGTCCGCATTCACAGCCCTGACGACCTCTTTCAGCTCCCGAACGTTTTCCTCCACAGGCTCCGAAAGTCTCGCGGGAAACCTGCCATCGGGATAGCAGTTTATAGTGTACATCTCGCAGTCGAGCCTCTTCAGGATTTCCGGGCTTGTAAATGAGGCCGCACCGTTGCCGCAATCGACAACAACTCTGAATTTCTTTTCCGAGATTGCATCAACATTAACCTTCTCGAGAACGCTATCAACGTAAACCCTGTTGGCGTCGTCCTCGTAAACTCTTCCAACCTCATCCCACCTGGCAATCCTGAACTTCTTGCTCAGAAGCACCATCTCGGCCTCGCTGTCTTCCTCCCTCGAGAACTCGACTCCATCACCGCTCACAAACTTTATTCCGTTGTACTCTCTCGGGTTGTGGCTTGCAGTGACAATAACCCCCGCATTTGCCTTGGAAACCCTGACATAGTACTGGAGCGCGGGGGTTGGGGTGATGCCAACATCAACCGCATCGCTGCCGGAAGACATTATACCTGCAAGGACAGCAGACTTGAGCATGGGGGAGGAAATTCTTGCATCCATCCCAACCGCTATCAGCCCCTCCCTCATCGTTCCTATGGTCCTTCCCAGATCCAGTGCGAGCTCGGCAGTAAGCTCTTCATTCGCAATACCCCTGACGCCGTTCGTGCCAAAAAGAGATCTTTCCATAATTAACTGTTCCTAGGTTTTAAATTATATAGCTTATGCTGGGAGCTTATGCTGGGCAGTGTAAGGGGCGAGGGTGGTGCCGGCAGATTGATCAACTGGCCCATGACCTTTATTGCCAGAATTGAGGTGTCTGAATGTCAACAAATATTGAACAAGACTGTTTTCACCTGGCTTGCTGTTCTGAATTCTGGATTGGAAAAGAGCATTGAATTGCCGGGCTTTTGAGACTCAGACTCCAGAATTTCACCCCCTTCCATAGAGCACAACTTCAATATTGGAAACCTTTGCTATCTCCAGAAAGTCGGAATCTCCAGTTATTATCTTTTCAGCTCCACTGGCAATTGCTATTCCTGCAATCAGAATGGCGAGAGCATTTACTGCTTTGCCAACTGCCATCAACCTTGCTGCGATGCTGCTTGATTCATCGGCAGCATTTATGTCAAAGGGCAGTATTCTGATCTCAGAAAGAAACCTCCTGAGGATTTTCTCCTCTCTCCTTCTTTTCTTTCTCTTCAACCCTGTCATTATCTCGTGGTATGTGACCACAGTTATCGCTATCTCATCTCCGTCACCTACCAGATCACGTGCGGCATCGACACCCCTGAGATAGTCTATGATATAGCTCGTATCCAGAACAATCATATTCTCAACCTTGCTGATTTTCTGGATTCAAGGCATTTTTCAATCTCATCAAGAACCTCGCCATCTCTCAAGATTCCAAAGTATTTACTTATGCTGGTGTTTCTCCTCTCGAGGAGTTTTTCTATCACATCGCTGAAACTCTCACCTTCGCCCTTCATCTCCAGAAGCCTGTTGTAAACATCATCTCTGATCGAAATTGTCTTCATGCACTTATGTATGCATACACGAATATATTACACTTTCTGGATTACCATTTACAGCCTTAACAACGTCATTCAAAAAGGTAAGGCTGTTGCCCGCTCTGTGGAATCCCCATCACTGCTCAGGGGACGCATGGCCGGCGGGCAGAATTCAGTTTTTTGGCAAAACTATATAATCCTTTCCTTCCAGCACTCAGCATTTATGGGTGATAGCAGTTCCCAGCAAAAGAAGGTTGCCGGCAGAAACGTGTTTCTGCTTGGAGTTGTCAGCTTTCTCAACGATATGAGCAGCGAGATAATCCTGCCGATCCTTCCATTCTTCCTTAGGGGTTTTGGTGCAGGCTACACCGGAATAGGTATTGTTGGAGGGCTGATTGATGGATTCGGGAATCTGGTGAAGGTGTTTTCAGGCTACATATCCGACAGAATTGGAAACAGAAAGCACATGGTTTTTTCAGGATACCTGATCTCCCAGATATCAAAGCTCGCCCTCTCCTTTTCCGGGTCAACTGCAGTGGCAGGGCTTTTCGTCACCCTCGACAGGGTTGGCAAGGGAATAAGAACCTCTCCGAGAGATGCTCTGCTTGCAGAATCTGGCATGAAAAGTGGAAAGGCATTTGGCTTCCACAGGATGATGGATACTCTTGGAGCAGTTCTGGGCACGTCATTCTCCCTCCTTCTGGTTTATATGGGGTTTCAGTACAAAAATGCAATCTTCATGGCAGCCGCAATTGGATTTTTTGCCGTCATTCCACTTATCTTTGTCACGGAGACAGCCCATCCTGTGAAGAAGCCGAAAATAACATTCAGGCTGAAGAAGTTTACCCTCTTCTCTTTTTTTGTCGGACTTGCCAACATAAGCTACATGTTTTTCATGCTCAGGGCTGAGATTCTCGGAGTTCAGACGGCAATTGGCTTCTACCTTGTCTTCAACATAACATATGCCCTTCTCTCCTACCCGTTCGGAATCATTGCCGAGAAGATCGGTAAGCCAAGAAGCCTCGCAGCCGGCTACATTTTCATGACCCTTGCCTCCCTGCTTATGTTCTACGGAGAAACATTCCACATTCTCCTGTCAGGATTCGTCATGTATGGACTTTTCATGTCTGTTGTTGAAGCTCAGCAGAGGGCATTCGCGTCAGATCTCAGCACCTCTTACGGCTTTGGGATAGGAACCTACCACTTTGTCTTCGGCATATCAACAATAATCGGTAATGTGGTTGCAGGTGTGATAGCTGACATCTCCCTGACTCTGGTCTTTGCCTACTCTGCACTCATGTCCTTCATCGCTGCAATATGCTACACACTTCTCAGGTTCTGAACGTCCAATTCATCAAGCTTTAAATATTGAGCCCCATCTCTCCATTCATGAAGTACAAGGTTGCGATACTGGGAGCAACAGGCATGGTGGGGCAGAAGTTCATACAGCTCCTTGAAAACCATCCTTGGTTTGAGATTTCAGGGCTAATGGCAAGTGAGAAGAGGGTTGGGAAGATCTACGGCAGTGAGGTGGACTGGATTGTCTCCGAAAGGGTCCCAGAAAATGTTTCTGAAATGGAGATGCTCCCCATGGATCCGAGGAAGGTTGATGCTGACATAGTTTTCTCAGCACTCCCTTCTGATGTTGCCAAGGATGTTGAGGCCAGATTTGCTTCTCATGGATTTGTTGTTGCGAGCAACGCCTCAGCATTCAGAATGGAACCTGACATCCCCCTCGTAATTCCTGAGGTAAATCAAGAACACCTGAAACTTGTTGATGTTCAGAAAAGAAACAGAGACTGGGACGGTTTCATAGTAACAAATCCAAACTGCACAACAATTGTGCTTGTCATCACACTCAAACCCCTCATGGAACTTGGGCTTAAAGTGGTGAGAATGGCATCGATGCAGGCTCTCAGCGGAGCCGGTTATCCCGGGGTCCCATCCCTTGCAATTACAGATAATATAATACCCTTTATAAGGGGGGAGGAGGATAAGGTGGAGACAGAACCTTTGAAGCTTCTTGGCAGCTTTGATGGTGAAAAAATCAGGTTTGCAGATCTCAGTGTGTCTGCCTCATGTCACAGGGTTCCTGTTATAGATGGCCATACGGAGGCCGTTTTTGCAGAGTTTGAGAAGGATGTTGAGGTTGATGAGATCATTGATGCTTTTGAGTCACTGAAACCCATAGCTGATCTTCCAACATCACCGGAGAGAGTCATAATTGTAAGGGATGAACCAGACAGACCCCAGCCCAGGCTTGACAGAGATGCTGGGAACGGCATGAGTGTTGTTGTTGGCAGAATAAGAAAGGATGGAGAGAGAGGGGTTAAGTATGTGGCAATGGGTCATAACACGGTCAGGGGTGCTGCAGGTGCAAGCATTCTTAATGCTGAGCTGATGGTTAAGGAAAAATTAATATAGTGGTTGGTTTTGGGAGTTAAAAAACAAGGAGGTAGATGGGAATGGCAGAAAATTCTGTGTTTGTCGGAAACAAGCCTGTAATGAACTATGTTCTGGCAGTGCTGACACAGTTCAACAGCGGAATTAAAGAGGTCTCTGTTAAGGCGAGAGGAAGAGCAATAAGCAGGGCTGTCGATGTTGCAGAGATTGTCAGGAAGAGATTCCTTCCGGATGTGATTGTGAAGGACATCCAGATCTCAACCGAAAAGGTTGAGAGTGAGCAGGGAGAGGCAAACGTCTCAGCAATCGAGATAACGCTCGCAAAGGCTGAATAATATAATTCTGAATCTGTTTTCTCTTTTTGCCCAGTTGCAAAAATTTTTTAAAACAAAATCTCCTTCTGAAATCAATGATTGAAGGCTATCCAACACTTGACGACATCGGTTTTGCCGGTAAAAAGGTTCTGATGAGAATTGACATCAATGCTCCAATCTTCGAGGGGGAAATTCTGGACACGACAAGATTCAAAAGCCATCTTCCAACAATAAAGGAACTCGAGGATTCAGCTCTTGTTCTCCTTGCTCATCAGTCCAGACCCGGAAGACAGGACTTCACGGATCTGAGCGGTCATGCAGAGGTTCTGTCGGAGCTTCTTGGCAGAGATGTGAGGTATGTTGACGAGCTCTTTTCAGAATGTGCCATAAAGGCGATATCAGGTGTGAAAAGTGGTGATGTAATCCTCTTGGAAAACGTGCGTTTTTACTCAGAGGAAGAGCTGAAGAAAAGCCCTGAGGAGCATGCAAACTCGCACATAGTATCCAAGCTTTCGAAGTATTTTGATCTCTATGTCAACGATGCATTCTCAGCCTCTCACAGATCACATGCAAGTCTTGTTGGCTTTCCAGTGGTTCTTCCATCTGTTGTTGGGAGGCTTGTGGAAAAGGAGGTTGATGCTCTCTCCAAAGCTCTTAAGGGTGATGGAAGGAAGGTCTTCGTTCTCGGTGGTGCGAAGATAAGCGATTCCGTCAGGGTTATGAAAAACGTTCTTGAAAAGGGGATCGCTGACAGGGTTTTTCTAACCGGGGTTGTGGCAAACTATTTCCTGATGCTCACCGGAACCGAAATTGGGGAATGGAACAGAAAGGTTGTTGAGGACAACAGAGAGGGCATCGATGATGAGGAGATGAAAAGGATCTACGAGAGGCATGCCGAGAGAATTGTTCTGCCTGTTGATTTTGGAATTGAGGTTGAGGGTGAGAGAATAGATGTTGATGCTGATGAACTCGGCAGATTGAGCAACCCGATCATCAAGGATATAGGGAGGGAAACCGCCAAGATGTATTATGGGGAGATAAGCGAGGCAGATGTGGCCGTGATAAATGGGCCTGCAGGAGTTTTCGAGGAGGAGGAGTTTTCATATGGAACATTCGAGGTTCTGAGGGCTGTGTCAAATGCCGGGTTTTCTGTTGTTGGCGGAGGGCACATTTCATCTGCTGCAAGGATACTCGGCCTTGATGACAGGTTTGACCACATATCCACGGGTGGTGGGGCGAGCATAAGGTTTCTGAGCGGGGAGAAGCTGCCAGCCCTTGAGGTGATAAGAAAGTACTGGCAGGAAAGGTGGTACTACATGTACCGATCCTGAAATCACTGTTCAAGTTTTGCCAGCTCTCTTGCGTGTGCCCTCATTATATCGCTTCTTGTTATAATTCCCACAAGTCTTCCATCGCTGACCACAGGCAGCCTGCCAACATCATGGGAGATGAGAAGCTTTAGGGCATTCTCAAGACTTTCATCAGGTGAAACGTAGATGAGCTTTCTTGTCATTATATCTCCAATTCTCTTTTCGTCCTTTTCATCATCAGGAATCTTGTTGATGTCGCTGAGTGTTATTATTCCTGTCAGCTTTTCGTTTTCTATGACCGGGAATCCGAGGTGGCCGGTTGTTTTGACCAAGTAAAGCACATCCTTTGCTGTGCTTGAGGGGCTGACAGATATGACATTCTCGGCAGGAGTCATCGCATCTGAAACCCTTATGGTCTCCAGTATGTCCTTTATGAGTTCTCTTCTGTGTGCAGGACTGTCGGCTCTCGTGTCCATCTGCTCCCTGTAAATGCCTGTCGATCCGGATAAAATGTATGAGATCGATGAGGCGGTCATTATTGCTGGAAGAAGCTCATAACCTCCGCTCATCTCCAGAACCATTATTATGCTTGCAATGGGTGTTTTGGCAACTGCAGATATGAACGCTCCCATCCCGATAATCGTGTAAATTTCGGGCACATCTATTGCGCCGGGAATTGCGATATTGATCGCATTTCCAACCAGAGCTCCAACCATGCTTCCAATAACGATTGACGGAGCAAACACACCCCCACTTCCACCGCTTCCAACAGTAAACGAGGTTGCAAGGATTTTTGCAATCAGCAGCCCGAGGATGATCTTTAGTCCCAGATTGCCATCTATGGCAAGCTGAACATAGCCATAACTCATCCCCATGGTCTGGGGGATCGCTAAGGCAATCATTCCTGTGACAAACCCTCCAATGGCTGGTTTTATCCAGTTTTTCATTCCGAGGTCTTTGAAGATATCATGAACAAAGTAAAAGAATCTGACGTAGGCGTGGGCCACAGCAACGCAGACAACTCCGGTTATCGCAAAAAACGGTATCTCCTCAAAGTTTATCTGGTTGATCTCAGGGGTCCTGAAAATTGAGCCGGGGAACTCGTGGTGATGGAAAAATATGAAGAGCGAGAAAACCATGTATGAGATTATGGACGTTATGAATGCATATATCAGCCCATCAGTTTCAGCATCCTTTCGGTAGAGCACCTCTATCCCGAACAGGGCACCTCCAAGTGGAGAACGAAATATACCCCCAATTCCTCCGGCCATACCTGAAACAACAAGTATTCTCCTCTCCCTGTCACTGAGTCCAAGTTTCTGTGCTATGAAAGACCCGAATCCAGCACCTATCTGTGCAACCGGCCCCTCTCTTCCTGCACTGCCACCACTTCCTATGGTGAGTGCTGTAGCCAGAGCCTTGATTACCGGAACCCTCCCCCGAATTATTCCGTGTTCTCTGTGGAACGCCCTTATGACAGAGTCTGTACCATGCCCCTCTGCTTCAGGTGCAAATCTGTAAACTACCATCCCGCTCAGAACACCGCCAAGAGCAGGGATCAGAAAGTACGGAACAGTTACAAGATCGAGATCAAACTGGAATATTTTTACCTCTCCGTATGCGTTTGGGAATCTCAGCCCTCCTAAACCTGAAAGGAAAAACTCTGAAAAAAGATCTATCAGCAGATAAAGGAGAATCGCCCCGAATCCGCATACAATTCCGGTGAGGACCACAGCCCCGAGAAAATAACCCTTATGGTACCTTTCATTCACACAGAACCGATTATCGGCTTTGTTTAAAATTTTTATCAGTTTTGATGAACAATGGTTTCTCCCCTCTCCTTCAGCGGGAGGTATAGATCATATTCAAACTCTGGATTGACTATGTGGAAACCCATCTTTCTGTAAACGTGGATTGCTCTTTTGTTTGTTCTCTCTGTCACAAGCATTATTCCATGAAATCCTGCATTTCTGCAGTACTCTATCATCTCCTTAAGCATTTTCTGCCCTATTCCTCTGTCCTGATAGTTCTGATGCACGAAAATTGAGAGATCAACGTCCCTCCAGTCCTCTGTTGGCACAATGGAACAGTGAGCAACCATCCTTCCGCCAATTTCGGCCACCACTCCAAATCCTTCCTCTGCCAGATAGTCAATCCACTTCTCTATTCCTATTCTTGTTGATGGTGGCAGGCCAAGACACCTGTTTGCCGGAGAGAAGCTCTCGTACATCTCTACCAAACTTTCTCTGTCTTTTCTGTGGTCATACTCTCTTATTGTGACAACATCCCCCTTTCTGTCCATGAAATGTACTGTATGAAATTTCGGAAATCTCTTCTGGGCCGGTGTTTTGCTGTGAACCATTGAAAGTAAGAGCGAGGAAAGAATATTTATTATTTACTTGAAATTATTAATGGTGATGTTGAATTTTTCCTGATAAATCTATATGAACCCCCTTGCTCGAAGCTCCCTGAAAATAACCTCCATAAGCTCGTCTCTAACGTCTTCAAAGGGTCTCGTTATTCTGGCCATGATCAGAGCATTGGAATCTGCCGGAGGTGCAGCTGCCATCTCAACCCCGTCAATTCCAGCATCCCTTATGGCTTTTGCAATCTCACCTTTCGCAAGCATCCTTTCTCCCTTTCTCACAGTAAATCCGGAATGCTCTGCACCCTCGATTTCAACGAAAATGACAATGGTCTGATAGTCTCTTGCCCTTTCCAGGATCTGGCACTTCACACTTCTGTTCTGGTATGTGAATGTGAGCTCTGGGTCTTTCCTCTCCACAATCTTTTTAGCCAGCAGGATGGATTTAAAAGGAATTTCGGATGATTTAAAACAAAAAATTTTAAATAGTTTATAATGAGGTTGTTTTTCAGGTGATGTTATGCCTGAGAAAATGAGAGTGATACTGTGCGGGTATGATCCAATGCTTGTCAGGGGTTATGTGAGGGCGAAGAATGAGGAGGCTCTCTGGTTTTATCTGCCGAAAGAACTTTACGAGGAATACAAGCTCAAACCGGGCGATAAGGTCAGGGGCAAGGTTGTGAAGGTGTATGCAGGCTCTACAGGTGAGGCTGTTGCGGAGCCGGATGAGGAGTTTGAGTGGGTAACCTCAAGATTTACCGGAATGGCTGTTGTCGTGGATCATGACTTCATTGCAAGATATAAGCTCACAGCCTGGCATTTCTTGGAATTGATAGTTGAGAGTGTAGTTCAGGAAGGCAAGGAAGTAGAGGTTTATCCGGGAGAGACCAAGGAAAGAAGGGTCTGGGCAGAAGACAGGTTAAAGCTGTCCTATACTCTGCCCTACGCTGAGTGATCATGAACTTCCAGGAGCAGGAGTACAGCTGGACCGAAATAGAGGGAGTTGAGGGACTCTACTTCCTTGAAGGATTTGAGAACTCATCCAACATATACTACTTCAGGGAAGACGGAATGCTTGTTGACACGGGAAATGATTACACAGCCTTCTTTGAATTTTCCAAGGTGGCTGAGATTTCGAAAATCTCATCAGTATTCCTGACCCATTCTCACAATGACCACACCTTGGGTCTGTTTGACCTTCTGAGGGGGTATCAGGAGTTCGACGGCATAACTGTGTTTGTTCACGCTTCTATGAAGGATGCACTTGAAAAAAGGCTCAAAGTGTTTGGAAAAGATGTGAGAGTTCTGGGTTTTAGAGGAGGTGAGGAACTCGAAATCGATGGAGAGAGGTATCGGGTTCTGGACACGCCCGGCCACACGTTTGACCACCTGTCTCTTTACAGCCATGATAGTGGTATTCTCTTTTCCGGAGATGCAGTCATAACCAGCCCTGTTTATGATGTCAATCTTGGGGGATCTCTCAAAAACTTCGTGTTAACTCTGAGGCATCTCAGAAACCTGGATGTGAGATGCATACTTCCCGGACATGGGTACTATGCATGTGGTGGTGTGACAAACCTGATTCTCGAGAAGTCCTACTTCAACGCAATCAGGGAGATGTCTCCTGATGGGAATCTCAAGGACTGTGCAAAGGCTGCACTAAAGCTCGGTCTTGTTGAGGAGGCTGAGTATGCCCTGAAAGCGTACCTTGAACTGGAGGATGCCGGTGATAGGGAAGCGGTGTTTGGGATTGCCTCAATCAGAGCTGATAAGGGTGATGTGGACTCGGTAGAGAAGGTGCTATGGGATTACATCAGAAATGGAGATGAAACCGCTCTTTACATTGCCGGAATGGCATCAATGAGGGCGGGCAAGTTTGAAAGGGCTGCTGATCTTTTCAAAAAACTTTCTGATATTGCGGCAAAACCTGAGTACAGGGTCCTTTACGGCTCTGCACTCTATGAAAGTGGACGTGTGGCCGAGGCTCTGGAAATTGAGGAATTCAGGAGGGTTTATGAAAGGGTGAAACAAAATCGTTAAGCTTTAATATTTTATTTGTCATCAAAAATAGTGAATTTTGGAATGAAGTTTGGAGGTGCGTGAATGAGCGATGAAAAATATGAGGAAAAGTATGTGGAGCTGGAAATCAACGACGTAAAGGATACACTCCTGCCAAGACCGTGGCCAGTGACCGAACCGAGGAAAAGGGAGGAGCTTTACGCCCCATGGGTAAAGGATCCGAGAGATCCTGATGGGAGTTATGGTGAGTTCGTTGAGGAGAACATTCACTACAAGAAAGCAGTTGGAAAGCCCTGGGCCCTTGATGGTATTATTGTTCTGGACTGCACGGTTATGGGGATGGCTGGAGCAATTGCTGCAAGCTATCTTGGAGAGCTTGGGGCAACTGTCATCAAGGTGGAGCCAATCGAGGGAGACCCGCAGAGGTACTGGTATCCTTTTGGCAGGGAGGAATACGCCTTTGAAGATATATACACCGGAGAAAAGGTGAGTCCCACTTTTATCCACGAGCACAGAAATGAGTATTCAATCACGCTGAACCTTGAAACAGAAAAGGGCAGGGAGATTTTCAAGAGACTTGCAGTTCATGCTGACATAATCCTTGAGAACTATCCTCCAGGTACATTTGATGAATGGGGAATTGGCTACAGACAGCTGAGCAGGATAAATCCAAGGCTGATATATGCCTGGTTTGGACAGCTCGGACAGTGGGGTTCAATGAAGGACAGAACATCCAAATACGGGCAGTGGATGCTTGATCCTGTTGGACTGTCTGCCAGCGAATACGTGCATTCAACTGGATTCCCTGCTGACTTGCTGCCGAGGGAGTTTGGAGGAAACCCGACAAGATCTGGAGAGTGGGTTGGAGACATAGTTGCGGGAGTGTGGGGGACAGTAGGAATTCTTGCTGCGCTTTACTACAGAGAGAATGTCAGTGGAAGGGGGCAGTTCATAGAGGCAACATCGGCAGAGAGCTACATGGAAATTCTTGACTTCAACATAAGCTGGTATGCCTACGATGGAAGCATAAAGGCGAGAATTGGAGGATGGGATCCCAATCTCAACCAGTATGCATGGAACCCATGTAAAGATGGATACATGATGATAGGAGGGCAGTCTGACAGGCTCTGGTACAGAATTCTGCAGGTCATAGCTCAGGAAGATCCTGAAGGAGCAAGACTGATTGCTGAGGATCCGTTTTTGAAGGAGATGGCTGCAAGGAATGCTCTTGAGGGGCTCATAAAAACCTACACAGTCACAGCCCACTGGCTTGTCAACAACACGAGAGCTGAGGCTGAGGCAAAAATGAACGCAAGAGAGGTTGCAGCTGCACCTGTGCTGATGATTGATGAGATCGCAGAATACGAGCACTTTGTTTACAGAGGTCATGTGATTGAGGTCATGGATGAGCACTATGGCAGAGTTCTGGTGTCAAACTCACCGCTTGCACACCAGCACAGAACTCCTGCGAGAATAAAATGGGTTGGAAGACCACTTGGACTTGACAACGGAGAGATATTTGCAAGATATCTTGGTATCGGACCAGAAGAGATGAAGAAGCTTGCGAGAGAGGGAGTCACGACCTGGTACCATGAGTGAGGTGATATGATGGAGAAGAAGGTTTGGGATCCCAGTCCACCGGGAAGCTGGAGTTTTGATCCACCAAGGGATAAAGATCCTGTTACCGGAGAGGACATGGAAAAAATTCCTTTTGAAGAGTACTGCAGAAGAATGTTTGATCCTGACAAATTATGGGAGAAGCCTGAGGCGTTGAAGGGATGGAGGCACATATCATCAACAATGTACATTTTGAGCCCTCACGTTGGTGCAACCCTTGGAGAGTTTGGAGCCGAGGTCATAAAGGTCGAGATGCCAAAGCTTGGAGATCCGATGAGACACACCTCTCCGTTCAACGAAGCGTATTTATGGCCTGAAACTGACCACAGACCGCAGGTTGGAACCGGAATGGGGTTCCTGCATGCAAACGACAACAAGTACTTCATAACCCTCGACTATCATGCTCCTGAGGCAAAGGAGCTTTACTATGATCTGATAAGAATTTCAGACAGCATGGCAGAGTGTTACAGACCAGGAACATTTTACAGATGGGGTATCGGCTATCCACAGCTCAAGGAGGTAAATCCGAGGCTCATATACATCTATCTCGGAGGTTTCGGAAATTACGGGCCGAGAAGATATGGTGGGAGCTATGACATTCTCGGACAGGCTGTTGGAGGACTTGCAGCCATAACAGGATGGCATGAGGACTTTGGAGGGCATCCAACAAAGCAGACAAACTGGCTAATTGACTGGTATTCAGGTCTTACTGGCCTTATAGGAGTTCTCGCCGCAGCCCACTACAGAAGAAAGACAGGACTTGGAACATTCATCGACTTGAGCCAGATAAGCTGCTCAACAAGGGCAACAGGTTACGCATTCCCGCTCTACGGCAGATTTGGTGTAGTTAGACAGAGATGGGGCAACTGGGATACACTGCTCTCGGTTCACGGCATAATAATGACAGGCAGAACAGATGATCCTGAACATCCTAATCCACAGATAAGTGTTGAAAGCAGATATGTGATGGTTTCAGCCTTCCAGGACGATGATTTCAGAGAGCTGTGCTATATCATAGGCAGACCTGATCTGTGGGAGAAGTACTCAAGTGCAAGGGAGAGGGTGAAGCCTGAGGCACAGATCGAGATATACAGGGCTCTTGAGGAGTGGGCTTCAGATAAGTCAAGGAGCGAGGTTGTTGAGATTCTGAACAACGCTGGCCTGATAGCAGTGCCTGTTTTCTCAGCCAAGGATGTGTATGAGTGCGAGCACTTCTGGGAGAGAGGGACGCTGAGATGGATTGATGATCCGATATTTGGAGATGTGCTTGTCCACGGAGCTACTGTCAAGATGAGTGAGACTCCACCAAGAGTCAAGTGGGTGTGGAGGCCAATTGGAGCTGACAACATTAGAATTTACCATGAACTGCTTGGATATCCACTGCCGAAGCTGAAGGAGCTCTGGGAGAAGGGAGTGATCTGAGGGGGTGATGGAGATGGTTTATTACTGGGAGCATGAATGCGGATGGGTGAACTACCTCGATCCATACTACTTCTGGAACTTTGAGGGGAAGGTGAAGTGTGCTGGATGTGATAGAGTGGCGAGGTTCAAGTTTGTCAATGGCATGCTTCTTGAAGGCCCGACAGAGGTTGACGAGGAGGCAGATGTTCTGCCACTGTATGCAGACAATCCAAACAGAGGTTATGAGGCAATAAAGGTTGGTACAGAAGGGAAGACAAGACCCTTCTATGGTTTGATGAGAGATCCGAGCACGTACACCGGGAAGGCAAGAATAAGAACCGAGAATTTCAGAGGAAAGTTCATAAGAGCAACTCCGAATCAGCCAAAGAAGGCTGGTGTCATTGAGAGCAGGAGATTTGCATGGATTGACAGAACGAAGAGCAAGGATGTCTGGGAGAATGACGACTATCCCGGAAAGCCGGTTTATGGTAAATTCAGGAAGGAGGAGTGATGGTCATGACATCCCATGTTGAGTTCAGCTTTCCTGAGGATGCCGGACCAAAGCCAGCAGTCTGGACAAAGGAGCAGGAGGAGTTTGTTCAGCAGTTCCCGCATGTGTGCAAGGAATGCAAATGGCTAAAGCCCATAATCCCAAACACGAAGTTTCCGCCAGCAGACCTTGTTGGGTACTGCAAGATAATACACTGGCCCTTCTACTGGTGCATCAGCAAGTACACGGTTGTGAAGAGCTGCAGATGGTTTGAGAAAAGAGAGTAAAACCTCCACTATTTTTTAAATTTTATTTTCCTGCCTGATTCATGAAGTGTCTGTATGACAGTGGAGTTGAATGTCCTGAAGAGGAACAGAGCTTTGAGAAATGCAGAAAGTGCTCATTTTACCTTGCTATAGTTGAGGGGGCGAAGGGTTGTGGCAGTGTTGAGTTCTGAGCTCGATCACCTCTACAGATCCATCGAAAGATGGTTTGAGAGATACACTGAAATGGGTGACGTATCAGCCTACTTCATGTTCAAGGATGACATTGAGGTGGCTGAAAACTATGCTGAATTGCTGCTTAAAAGCGGAAAAATTCATTCGGAGGAGTTTTTCAGGTTTCTGAATTACTGTGACGAGAAGCTTGAATCTCTGAAAAGCATCCTTGGGCTGAGCGATGAGGATGTGGTTGAGAGGTTTGCATGATTTGAAATATTTTTAAGCAAAATTTCACCATACCGGTTCCGTGAGGCTCAGAGATGTATTCATTGAATTCCTGAGGGAGAAGGGAATTGAGTCCATATCCACAAACTCATTCAAGGTTCTTGATGAGGATCCAGTCCAGTATATCGCCAGAAAGTTTGCTTCGGGAGAGTTCAAAATTGCCAAGGGCAGAGGTAAATACTGCTTCGACCTCAGTGGAAATTTTGTGGATTCATGCTCACACATTGCCTGGAGACTCAGAGATGGGATTTCAAATACAGAAATCTCAGAAAAACTTTCTGACTTTCCTTTTGTAGTCATAGACTGTTCCCTGAAGCACATTCATACAGAAAAGGAGCTTTTGAGTCTGAGAAAGCAGATTCAGAAGACTCTTTCAGTTGTGAGAAAATACATCTGGGATGACAGGCTTGTTGTTGCAGGGTTTGATGTTGACATATCGTGCAGGAAATATCCATCTGTTGAGGACTTTCTTTCTGAGATGAATTTTGAGAGAGTTGTTATCTTGGACCCGAATGCAGATGGGGTTTTTGATGGAGAGAAAGCAGAATGCTACATCATAGGCGGGATTGTTGACAAATCCGGAAACAAGAAGGGTGCTACCGAGAAGATATACAGAAGGATTGAAGAAAACGGATTTCAGGTTGAGAGGAGAAAGATACTGCTGAGAGGAGATGTGGTTGGAGTGCCAGACAGGGTGAATCACATAGCCGAGATAGTTCTGAAATGCATCCTTGACGGAATGGATGTTGAAAAAGCAGTATATGATGTGCAGAACAGAAAGATAGCAAGGTGGAGATTGAGAAAGGAAATTGCAAGAAATGCTAAAAAAGTTGAAGTCTCAGGGAAAAAGTTCAGAGTTATTGAAAGATCGTTTTTTGACGGGGTCAGAAAATGGCTTAAGGTCAATGAGGATGACTTTTACAGATGTGCAAGGGACATGGGTGTGATGGTTTTGGGCGATGACTTCATTTCTGCGAAAGCTCTTAAAGTAGTTGGCAGTTTATAGAGCAATATGGAGGAAATTGAGAAGATAAGACAGAGAAAGCTGAGAGAGCTTATGGAGAGGCTTGAGGGGTCAAAGAAGGAGTCTCAAACAGTTATAGACCACCCGATAAAGGTTAGTGCAGAAAACTTTGATGATGTCATAAGGAAGCACAGAAATGTGGTGGTGGACTTCTGGGCTGAGTGGTGCATGCCATGCAGGATGATCTCGCCGATTATTGAAGAGCTCGCAAAAGAGTACGCAGGAAGGGTTGTTTTTGCCAAGCTCAACACAGATGAAAATCCATCTGTAGCGGGCAGATATGGTATAACAGGAATCCCGACCCTTATATTCTTCAGGAATGGTAGGCCTGTTTCCAATGTTGTTGGAGCTTTACCAAAGGCTGAACTGAAAAGATGGATTGAGAGAAATCTCAGCTAACCCTCATCTCATTTCATCAAAAACCTTTTCAACTTTTTGGAGTGTTATCTTTTCAATGATTGCAAGAGAGGTGGAGTTTGAGGGTCATCTGATTGACTCAAACATCCTTCCAAGAGTTCTTGATCTGATTCTGGACTTGGATGGGGAATTTGAGATTACGGAATTCAGGATCGGCAAAAGAAAGCATGACAAGAGCTATGCGAGAATGATAGTTTTCGGGAGGGATGAGGAACATCTCGGTGAGATACTCAAGGAGCTTCACAAGCTCGGTGCAAGGATTCCGGATGCTGAAAATGCTGAGGTCGCTGAAGCTCCGAATGACATGGTACTGCCAGATGGATTTTATGTAACAACAAACAATCCAACGTTTGTCAGAATCAATGGAGAGTGGGTGGAGGTTGAGGATATAGGGATGGACAGGGTCATTGTTGTCGATCCTGAAAGAAAAAAAGCATACTGCAAGTTTCTGAATGAGATAAAGAGGGGAGACCTGGTTGTGGTTGGCGAGAAAGGTGTCAAAGTAATCCCGCCTGAAAGACCCAGAAAGTCATCAACCTTCGAGTTCATGGGAGGGCATGTCTCATCGGAGAGGCCAACCTCCAATGTTGTAAAAGCCATTGCAAGCGAAATTGTTGAGCTAAAGAAAAATGGCGGAAGGATAGCTGTTGTTGCAGGACCGGCAGTAGATCACACGGGGGCAAGAGATGCTCTGGCAGGAATGATAAGGGATGGGTATGTTGATGTTCTCCTTTCAGGAAATGCTCTGGCAGTTCATGACATTGAGCTTGCCCTTTTTGGCACGTCTCTTGGAATGGATGTCAGAACTGGAAGACCTGTGCCTGGTGGAAACAGACATCACATACACACGATCAGCAGGGTTATAGCTGCCGGTGGTATAAAAAAGGCTGTCGAATCGGGATTGGTTGGAGAGGGAATAATGTTCGAGTGCATAAAAAACAACGTGCCCTTTGTTCTTGCAGGCTCGATAAGGGATGATGGCCCATTGCCTGAGGTTATAACGGATGTTATGAAGGCAAAGAAGGAGATGAAGAAGGCTTTGAAAGGGATAAACATGGTGATAATGCTTGCCTCAATGCTCCACAGCATAGCTGTCGGCAACCTTCTGCCGTCCACAGTAAAGACAATATGTGTCGACTCAAACCCAGCAACAGTCACAAAGCTTGTTGACAGGGGAAGCCATCAGGCCATAGGTATCGTCACGGATGTGGGACTTTTCTTACCTGAACTTTACAAAAGCATAAAAGAGATTGAAATGGATTCAGCATGAGATCATCTCCCTGACCCCCCTGTTTATCGATATCTCACCGATGCTCTTTATTTTCCTGCATATATCAATCAGAGGATAAATGAGCAATGGATTTTCTTTCCCCTCTCTTATCTTTGCAAGGAGCTCCTCCTCTATGTCGTTTGAAAAAGCAAGTATGTCGTTCGCCTTCTCAATGTCCGAGTTCATGTAAGACTCCATCACCTTGACAAACAGATCCTCAACCGTGCTGAGCATTTCAAGATAGCTGACGGCGATCTTGTCATAATCTTCAGCTGAGTAAAGGTTTTCAGAGAAATCGTAAAGTGAATCCGAGATCTCCTCAAGTATCTTTGCCATAATCCTCATTCCGAGAATGTTTCTCATCTCGCTCCACTTTGACGGTGCCATGAGCTCTTTCAGAATTCTGTTCTCAAGCCTGACGGCCAGAAGATAGAGTCTATCTGTATCCTCCTCAAGCTTTGCAATCTCCTTCAGACCCTCCTTATCATCAATCCTTATGCTGTCAATTATGCTCTCTATTATGCCCGAAACAATCTGGGACATTCTCTTCAGAACATCCTCAATGTTGAACTCTGTTGTTGTCAGACTTCTGAGAACTATTCTGTCCTCATCAGCATCAATTATTTCCATGCCAATCATGTCGTGGGCGATTCTGCTTATCCTGCCAACAACTTTTGGTGAGATCATCGCATCCTTGATTTCAATCTCATCGAGACCCTGAATGTACAGGGCGATTATAAGCCTTCTGAGAAAGTTCTCGTCATACTTGGGAATTTTGCTTATCTCCGCTTTTACAACCTTGTGGAGTTCGCTGTACTTCTTTGGCATCAGCTTGATAATATCCCTGTCGATATCGAGAATGAGCTCGTCTCCCTGATCAAGATCATTCTCCTTTATCCAGTTCTTTGGCAGGCTCACCATGAAGCTTGAGCCGCCTATGAGCTGGAGTTTTCTGGTCTCCACATAATAATTAATACATACCAATTAATATATTTTACCCGCCACCACAAAAAGAATCAGGAAGAATACGTAGGGTCGTCCTCAAATCCGAGGCTCATATCCTGTATCATCTTACCTGCAAGGCCTATCAACACCATGTCATCTGCCAGAATTTCTCTGATGATCATCAGAGATGTTGCTTCCTTCAGCTCCTGACTTCTCAACCTGTCAAGATGTTCGATGAGCTTTACGGCCAGTCTGTAAATTTCAGTGAGCCTTATATCATCCTCACCCTCAAATTCCTCCTCATCAAGCTCGATCTCAATTATTTCTTCAAATTCCTCCATTGTCATCCATGTCAGAGTTGAAATTTAAATAGTTATTGGAAGGAAAATTCCACCAGAAACTTTCTATCTCATGTCCATCTCCTTCCCCTCATCGGCATCTCTGACGAAATTCAGGACGTGGTTCTCTGGGTATGCACCCACAAACTGTACAACATTCCCCCTGTCCAGATTCTTTATAACCGTATGGGGGACACCCATCACCCCCCATCTGTCTGCGAGAGACGGGAACTCAAGGCTTTCGATCATCTCTGCCTCTATTCTTTCGCTGACCATTGCAAACTGGTGGGCAATCAAAACAGCCTTCGGGCAGTAGGGGCAGGTGGGTGTTACATAAACCTCAATTTTGAGCCTGCTATTTATGTTCTGAAGCTCCTGTATTGTCCTGTCTGTTATTTCAAGCTGCTTTGTTGAGACATACATTATATCCTTGATGAGGGTTGTGAACTCATAGCCTGAGGGGATTCCGGTAAATCTCACTCTCGATCCAAGTTCATTATTTTCATCTGAAATAATTATAGTTGGTGCAAGCTCAACGCCCATTTCTCCTGCCACATCACCATCAACATCATGAACCTCAAGCTCAATTCTGTCTGAAAGCTCTGAAACCTCTTCAAGCAATTGTTTTGTTTCATTGCAGTACTTGCAGTGCTCATCACTGCTTGAAAATAGCAGAATTCTCACTTTATCCTTCAGTATCTTCCCAAACTCCTCTTTCAGATAGTTTCTGTCCTCCTCTTTCAGCAGTCCCATTCTTTCACCCTGCTTACCTGAGTATCATGGAGTATATAACTGCTGACCAGAATTGAGAAAAGCCCTCATAGGCCAGAGACTCAGAAGATTTTTAATATTGATTGCCCAATGAAATCTCAATGGATACTGAAATCTGGGTTGAAAAGTACAGACCGAGAACCCTCGCTGAGGTTGTTGGTCAGGATGAGGTAATTGAAAGGCTGAAGGGATATGCTGAAAGAAAGAACATTCCTCACCTTCTCTTTTCGGGTCCTCCGGGCACAGGAAAAACAGCCACAGCCATAGCTCTTGCAAGGGATCTGTTTGGTGAGGTGTGGCAGGATAATTTCATAGAGATGAATGCAAGTGATGAGAGGGGGATAGACGTTGTCAGACACAAGATAAAGGAGTTCGCAAGAACGGCACCAATCTCAGCACCCTTCAAGATAATCTTTCTTGATGAGGCCGATGCACTGACTGCAGATGCTCAGGCTGCATTGAGGAGAACAATGGAGATGTACTCCAAAACCTGCAGGTTCATTCTAAGCTGCAATTACGTCAGCAGAATAATAGAGCCGATTCAGAGCAGGTGCGCGGTTTTCAAGTTCAGGCCTGTTCCCAAGGATGCGATGAAGAAAAGACTCACACAGATATGTGATAGTGAGGGTATTGAGGTTGATGACGAGGCTCTTGAGGCCCTCATCTACATTTCAGGTGGAGATTTCAGAAAGGCGATAAATGCCCTGCAGGGAGCATCAGCAATGGGTGACAGAGTGACATCGGACATGATATATCAGATCACGGCCACAGCCAGACCTGAGGAGATCGAGAAGCTTGTTGAGCTTGCACTGAAGGGAGACTTTATGGCAGCAAGAGAAGCTCTAGACAGACTGATGATTGAGTATGGCATGAGCGGTGAGGATGTCATATCCCAGCTCTACAGAGAGATAGTTTCTGCAAAATTTGAGGAATCTCTGAAGGTGGTTCTGATTGATAAGCTTGGAGAGGTGGATTTCAGACTCACTGAAGGTTCCCATGAAAGAATTCAGCTTGATTCCTACCTCGCATACTTGGTTATCGTTGGCAGGAAAAAAGCAAGGCAGGAATGACGATTTTCAGATTTTTAATTAGAAAAATATTTATTTTGGCAGTGTTAGGGTAGTGTGAAATGAAGGCAGAAGAAGTGATGAATCCAGATGTCATCTGGGCAGAACTGCCCAACACAAGAGAATATGTTCTTGAGCTTTTCAAAAAGCATGATATATCGGCAGTTCCGGTTCTCAAAAATGGAAAGCTTTCCGGAATTGTTACCAGGAAGGACATACTCAGAAAGATAGAGGAGGATCAGCTGGCTCTTCTCATGACTCCCGATCCTGTTTATGTAACTCCCGAAACTGACATAAATGACATAATCAAGATATTCTCCGAAACAGAGTTCAGAAGGCTTCCTGTTGTCAGAGAGAATGAGCTTGTCGGAATAATTACAGTGAGAGATGTGATAAGGGTTCTTGCAGAAAAGGGTATAGAGGAACCAATTGGAAAGTACGTCTCAAATTCATCTGTCTGTGTGTGGGAGGAAACACCGCTGAACGTTGCAGGAGAGATAATGAGAATAGGCAACGCTGAAGCATGCCCTGTTCTCGATTCAGAATCGAGAGTGGTTGGAATCATAGATGAAAAGATTTTGCTGACAGAAACGCTTATTGAGGATTTCATTGAGTCAAGGGAGTATGCATCATCAAGCGATTCAGATGACGAGTGGGCATGGGAGGGTATAAGAGATTATGCGGTGAAATATTTTGAGGTCAGTGTTGTAAAGCTTCCAAGAGAGCCTGTTAGGAATTTCATGAAAAAGCCTGTTTTTGCAAATCCCCAGTCTCCGATCTCAAAGGTTGCAAGAGAGATGGACAGGTCTGATCTTGACTATCTTCCAGTTCTTGATGTCAATGAAAGGTTCACGGGAATGATCTCAGATAAGGATCTCCTCAGGGCTGTTTACGGCATTTTTTAGTACCATTTTCTCAGTGCCATTTCAAAAAGCGACCCTCTTGAAGACATCAGACCCATAAGGGCATTGTAGCAATCCTCCTTCACCTCGTCCAGCGGCCTCTCACCATCTATAACCGTTATCTCATCTGACTCAATGCTCAGGTAAATATTCCTCACTTTTCTCAGGTATTCAAGCTCCTCAAACCCGCTGAGCTTTTCTCTGTTTGAAATTCTTTCCATGGCAGTTTCTGGAGATACATCAATTATAAGGGTTAGATCTGGTTTTGGTGCAATTTCCTCGTTTTTTTTCAGAATGACAAGGGGATCAATCCCCAGAGCACCCTGATACGCAACCGTTGAGTAGTAATACCTGTCCATCACAACAGAGATGCATTTGTTTATTCTTGGGAGGATGTTTTTCTCCACATCTTCAATCCTGTCGAGAATGAACAGCTCAAGCTCCTTTTCAGGCGGAAATCTCTTCTCCGCAGATTTGATAAGTTTACCATAAACACTGTCTCCCGGTTCCTTCAGAACCTCCGTCCTGAATCCGAACTCCTCCAGAACCTCTTTTATGTATGATGCCAAGGTTGTCTTTCCCGAGCCATCTATTCCCTCCACTGCTATCAGAAAACCCACACTCAGTGTATGTGGGGAATTTTAAAATCTTTGTGATGCTCAGTGTGATATGAGCTCTCTAACCCTGAGCAGTTTTGCGTAGTCCTCATACCTCAGAGCGGTATCCCAGTTTCCGGTTATTTTTGCAATTGCAAAGTATCCAAAGAGTATCGCGGCTATTGCAACTGGATAGTAGAGCCTTTTTATTTCAAATCCTCCAAAGCTCACTTTGAGATATCCATATCTGCATTCAGATACGCATTCGAGGCACATTATGCATTCCGGGGTTGTCACCTTTTCCATTCTGCTGACCTCAATGCACGCCGGGCAGACATCATCGCACTTAGCACATCCCGTACATCCGGTCTTCTCGATTCTTGCAGGTGAGAGTAATGAAAGCATACCTATAAGAGCTCCATAGGGGCAGATGAATCTGCACCACAGGTTTTTAACTGCAAGAGTTCCGAGGACAAGAAGAACTGTCACAATCACCGTCAGATTTCCAGGTTTGAGCCAGAAATCGAGAAGCTTGACATCCGCTATTGCCCAGTACGGAGAGAAGAGAAACATGGCAGCCTCCTGAGCACTCATTGGTAGTATCAGGGCAAGGAAGAAAGCAAGAAGGAGGTACTTGGTAACCCTGAAGTATTTTGAACCCTTAAATGTTCTTCCTATCCTTTCCCCTGCAGATGTCACCATTTCTGAAATGAAGCCTATGGGACACACCCACCCGCAAAAACCCCTTCTGAATACAATCGCGGATGTGAGTACTGCCAGAAAAATAATGAGGGCTGCAGGATGAATCGGATCTATGAATCTGTTCAGGATTAAGTTTTTCAGGCTTACAAGTGCCCCAATTGGAAGAAAAGCCTCTATGGATGCCGGTCTTTCAACGTAAGGCCACCCCCTGTCAAAGTGGCTCACAAATAGGTAGAGTCTCACCCAGGCATAGGCTGTTAATATGAAGAAAAAGACCTGAAAAAGCCTTCTGTAATGATTTTTAGTGATCTTATTCACCTCAGGAAGCTTCATTAACTGTAAAAAGATCCCAGACTGGAAATCAGTTTTCCCTAAGGTATTAGGGTGGGAGTGCTAAAGGCATTTAAAGCAGCGGTGCAATCAGTTATCATGATCGAAGAGGCAATTGATGCTGGCAGAAGACTTGCCGAACAGCACCTCGTGGATGGCTCAAGCGGAAATCTGAGCTACAGAAATGGGATAAGAATCACGATAACAAAAACAGGGGTTATGCTTGACAGACTCAGGCCGGATGATTTCATAGAAGTTGAGATGGGTAAAAGCGATTCAAGAGCATCCTCCGATCTAAAAGTTCACCAGAAGATATATGAGAAGACCGGCTTTAGAGCTGTGATACACTGCCACGGCTCATACAGTGTGGCTCTCTCTCTTATTGAAGACGAGATAGTTCCTGTTGATCTTGAGGGTACGGTTTTTCTCAAAAAGATAAGATTCATAGAGGGCAGATTTGGAAGTGATGAGATTGCAGAAAAAATCTCGGACGAAATTAAAAGCAGTGGATTTGCTGTTGTCAGAGGGCATGGGATCTACACAGCAGGGAAGGACTTTGATGAGGCTTTAAAGATGGCGGGATTTGTCGAACACTCATGCAAGGTTTACTACCTGACTAAGCTCTTTTCCCTTCTCGATATGCGCTGATTGAGAGGTATGCTCCTGCTGCAATTCCAACAGCAGTGAGCCATGGAAGTCCGGCGATAATTGCAAATGGAGAAATGGATATCAGCAGTATACCTCCAAGGAACTTCAGAACCAAGGTCTGATAGTACTCCTCCACAAGGCATATCTTTCATGAATGTTTTAAATGTTGTCCATGACAGTTATTGAGCTATACAGAATAGCGAGGGAATTCGAAGGGACACCTGCAGAACTCCAGACGGTACTGAGAGAAAGGTGCGGCAATGTCATCTCGGTGGGGGATGATCTTTCATTTGTTGTCAGGCTTCCATCAGAAATTCACCTTGATGTTGACCTTCTTGAAAGCCTTGGAGGAAAGAGAAAGAAGCTTTACCCCTTCAGGAACTGCTGCATCTTTGGGAGAGGGTACATAGCATGGGATGGAAAATTTTTGAGAATAAGCAGGGAAATTGATGAAAAAATTCTGGAAAAAATACTAACCAGCCTGGACGTTGAGTGACGTCTTGAGCTTTGCCTGAAGCTCTGAGAACCTTTCTCTAAGCTTGCTCTCCTGCCTCTCAAGCATGTTTTTTCTTACCTCATAGGTCTCTATCTTTTCCTTAAGATCCTTTTCAACCTCTTCCTTTTTCAGCTTCACCAGAACGTTTCCCACAGCCCTGAAGGCAAATTCTCCTTCTGATTTCTGCAGTTCCTCAAGTGCATCTCTTGATTCCTTTATCAGGCTGTCAAGCTGAGCTTTCTGGGCTATTATCATCTGAAGCTGCTGCTGTACCTGCTGAAGCTGAGCAGCAAGATGCTGAATCTGCGGAGGAAGTTCACCCATTTTCCATCACCTCTAAGGATTCCACACATGCCCTCAACAATCTCAGATGGGAATTTAGACTAGCTCTAAGGGCCACGAGGTCATCAGCCTCAATTTCAACAACAAGACTTTCCGAGGTTAAATAAATTTTCGCCCTACTTCTTTTTTCATCAGCCTCATCAACAAAAATCTTGGATACTATCTCAAGCCACTCTCTTTTTCCTCTAAGCTCAATCCTCCCCCTCATAAACATTCACTACCCTGACAGTTAAAATCTGCTTTCCATCATACCTGAAGTCAAGCTCTCTCCCCCGTCTCCAGTAAACAACCTTTTTTGGTCTGATTTTTAATGCAATTTTCTCCCCGGCACGATCCTTTGGGAGTGCCCCAAACATCAGGGAGTTAAATGGAATCTTTCCAGCAAAGTACACGGGACTGTCATCCATTTTCTCCTTTCTTATCACACCGACGTTTATTCTAAGTGTCATTTTCCTTGCACCATTTATGAAAAAATCCATGAAAGCGGGATTTCCCTTTATCTCCCTGACGACGATCACCTCTGGACTCATTTCAATAACATCCCTGAACGGAGATTTTCCCCTCTGAATGTAATTCCAGTTCATGAATCTGGCAATGATCTTACAGAAGCTTCTTGTTCTCTGAGATGGGTCTCTGGATGTCGTTATTGCAATCATGACTGCTCCTTGTATACAAAAACAGGTATCCTGCTTCTTCTGACAATTCCATCTGCCGTTCCACCGAGCAGGGCTCTGACAAAGCCCTCACCTCTCGATGAAACTGCAATGAGGGTTGCACCTTTCTCATCAGCAAGCCTCAGCATTTCTTTGTATGGCGTCCCTCTTTCAATCACAACCTCTGCACTGATGTCCCTCTTCAAAAACTCTCTCCTGAGATTTTCAAGCTTTTCGAGTCTTTCCTCATCAACCCTGTCTCCCTTCTCCAGTACGTGAGCAATCACAACCATTTCAGCATTTCCCCTCTCCGCAAAATCCAGAACGTACTTCATCATTTTCTCGCTGCTTTCTGAAAAATCAAAACCTGCTATGATTCTTCTGAAAATTGAGTCAAACCCTTTTCTCGGTTCACCATCCTCAGACGGGATCAGCTTGATCACCAGTACGGGCCTTCTGCTTCTCTTAACCACACCCTCGGAAACGCTTCCAAGGAGAAGACCGGAGATGAATCCCCTGCCATGAGATGGTATCACAATCATGTCTGCATTGATCTCATCTGCTGTTTCGGATATGACAGTGGACGGCTCTCCTGTTCTTGGCTCGAGAACGGTGACAGAAAAACCAAGCTTCTCAATCAGTTCTGAAAAAATCCTCAGATTTTCCCTTGTATCCTGTTCATAATCACTTATAACAGCCGGGATGTCTATTCCCGAAACGGGGCCGATTATCTTGTTGAGGTCAACAACATGAAGAATGGTAACTTCATGAACTCCGATTCTCGTGAGTTCCTGAATTGCAGATATGCCGAGTTCAGATGCCCTTGAAAAGTCAGTTGGGTAAAGGATCTTTCTTATCATGTCTCTTTTTCTAAATTTGCGGCTTATTTAAGATTTTCGAATCAAAAAATAGGCTAATGGTTATTTGAACTCTATCAGGAGGAGTATGCGTTCTCCAGTGGAGGTACAATCTCCTTCTTTCTGCTCATGACCTTATCAAGCCAGACCCTGCTGTTCTCAAGTCTCGCCCCGAATGCCTTCTCCACAACAGAGTCGTCACCTGTTACTGCGAGAAGCAGAGTACCCTCCTTGATTATGTCTGTCAGCATCATGTAAACTCCATCGTATCCCTCTTTCTCCTTCATTTCCTTCATTCTACCAAGAATATCATCAATTCTCGGCTCTATTACTGACAGATCCACAAGCTCAACCTGTCCGATTCCAACCTTCTTTCCAGACATGTTGAAGTCCTTGAAGTCCCTCTTTATTATCTCATCAGCACTCATCTTTTCAATGTCTGAAAGCTTTGACTTCACCTGAATGCCGAATGTGTTCAGGTCTGCAATTCCGGCAATCCTTGCCAGATCCTCCGCAGCCCTGATGTCCTTCTCGGTTGTTGTTGGAGATTTGAAGATGACGGTGTCACTCAGGATTGCAGAGAGCAGAATTCCTGCAATCTGCTTCGGAATTTCAACACCGTGATAGTCGTAAAGGATCTTCACAACCGTTGCTGTACAGCCAACAGGCATTGCAAGGAAGAATATCGGGTTGGGGGTTGTTATATCTCCTATCTTGTGGTGGTCAATTATCTCAACAATCTCAGCCTTCTCTATGTCGTCTATGCTCTGGGAGACATCGCTGTGGTCAACGAGGATAACCTTTTTCCCTTCCCATTCAGTCACAAGCTCGGGAACATCTATTCCAAACTTCTCAAGAACAAAAGCCGTTTCGGGGTTTATTTCTCCCTGTCTTACAGCCTTTGCATCAGTTCCAAGACTTTTCTTGAGCTCTGCATAGGCTATTGCTGAGCATATGCTGTCAGTATCGGGATTTTTATGGCCTACAACAAATATCATGTCAGAAGGTATCGGAGTTACGTTATTAAAGTTTTCGAAAAAGTTATCTGAGCCTCCAAACCACAGCTACACCATTCCCCAAGGCTTTAAACGATTTCAGCTCTGCATTCACAGGAATTTCAAACATCTCACCCTCAACAGGTGTTGGAGAATTCCTTCCACCGATTATCACCCCCGAATAAAAAATCCTGATCTCATCAACAAGTCCCTCCTTTATCAGACTGTAATTCAGTTCTCCACCTCCCTCAACCATGATCCTTCTCACACCCTTTCTGTAAAGAATTCTCAGAAGCTCAACAAGGTTGACCCTTTTCTCACCAACAACAATAACCTCTGCCCTTTTCCCTATCTCTTCAATTCTGGTTTTTTCTGCAGCTTCAGAAACCGCAACCACTGTATGCGCCTCATCATTGAGAATCTCCGAGTCAGGGGGAATTCTGCACCTGCTGTCCACAACGATTCTGACCGGATTTGGGCTCAGACCCTTATTCACTCTCATCTCTCTAAGTTCTCTGCTCTTAACCGTAAGTCTCGGATTGTCAGACAGAACTGTTCCAATCCCGACCATAACTGCATCACTGCCGGCTCTCAGCATATCAACAGTCTGAAAATCCTCGGGGGATGAGATCCTTACCTGCTCTCTTCTCTCATTGCTTATCTTTCCATCAAGGCTCGATGCCATGTTTATAAACACAAAAGGCCTCATTCCAGCAACCTCTCAAAGTATCTCTTTGCCTCCTCAACCCTCGAAGCATCCCTCCCTGAGAACTTCACAAGAACGTATCCGGGTTTTGGATATGAACCTATCTCAACATCGGGATATTTCTCAACAACCCTGTGAAGATGTCTGACTATGTTCTCCTCGTATCCATCAACTCTGAGATAGTCTGCATGGTAATCCTCCTCAGCAAATCTCCTGACAATCTTCTCAAAGGTATCTCTCATCTCAGCCGGAACTCCCGGCATTGCAGCGATGTTATCAGTCACAAATGCCGGAGCAACCCCTGCATTATTCTCAACTACCTCAGACCCCTCAGGTACCCTTGCAATTTTATTTATTACCTCCTCATTATCTGTCCACCTTCTTACCATCTTTTCAGCCTCCTCACTGTGAACAAGTTTTTTTCCAAGGGCCAGTGCAATTCCTTCTGCAGTGACATCATCATGGGTTGCTCCCAGCCCTCCTGTGACAAAGATGAAGTCGTACCTTCTGAGCCTTTTCAGCTCTTCAGCAATGTCCTGTACTCTGTCAGGAACAACAACCACCCTCTCAACCCTGTGGCCAATTGCCGTGATCCTTTTTGAGATGTACGCAGCATTTGTCTCGCTTATCTCACCGCTCAGTATCTCGTTTCCCACTACGAGAATTGCAAACTTCATCTCCAGTCACCTTTCGGAACCTCCACACTCTCGACAGCATCTCTGACAACCTCTTCAGCCCTCACACCTTCGATCTCGTACTCAAGCTTTAGAATTATTCTGTGTGCAAGGCATTCATAAACAACGCTTTTGACATCATCTGGAATTACATATCTCCTTCCATTCATAAGGGCAATTGCCCTGCTCATCTTTAGCAGTGCAAGCCCACCTCTCGGGCTGGATCCAAGCTCAACCATCTCATGCTCTCTTGTCTTCCTCACAAGCTCTGCAATGTACCTCAGTATTTTCGGATCAACGTAAACGTTCTCAACCGCATGCTGCATTTCCACGAATTCTCTTAGTGTTACAGCACCTCCGACCTCCGATGTTGGATCATCTCTTTTCCATTTTATTCTTCTGAAGAGAATCTCCACTTCCTCCTCAACACTCTCAGGATAGCCGGGTATCAGCCTTATCAGAAACCTGTCAATCTGAGCTTCGGGTAAGGGGTACGTCCCTTCCTGCTCAACAGGATTTTGGGTTGCCAGAACAAAAAATGGAGACGGAAGGGAGAGGGTTTCTCCTTCTATTGTTACCTGCCTTTCCTCCATTGCCTCAAGCAGGGCTGCCTGTGTTTTAGGAGGACTCCTGTTTATCTCATCAGCAAGAAGAACGTTTGTGAATATAGGACCTTTCTGGAGAACAAATCTTCCATCCCTGAGTATTTTCGTGCCGGTTATGTCTGCAGGAAGCAGATCAGGAGTGAACTGCACTCTTGTAAAATCTGCACCTATGGCCTTTGCAAATATTTTTGCAAGAAGGGTTTTTCCAAGCCCCGGAAAGTCCTCAAAGAGAACATTTCCATTTGACAGACCTGCTCCGAGAATCTTCATGATGAGTTCATCACTTCCAACATAGTACTCTGAAACCCTCTCAACAATTCCCTCCACCTTCCTGAAGAATTCATCCTCTCTCATCTTCACCACCAATTTCCTCAAACATATTTTTAATCAGACTGAGTCTTTCCAGCCTCCTTGATTTTCTTCTTCGCATTATGAGCTGCTTCTCAAATCCAAAAGAATATCTCGGGACTCTCTCTTTCTCAACAAATATTCTGAAAAATTTTTCAACGTCCTCCACATCTCTTCCAGATCTGAAGAGGGTGTAGCTGATAAAGGAGAGAAGGGGCACCGGATCCCCATCCTCGATGTAAGCTCTTTCAGCACTCTCCGCGAATTCATCGAAATTTGAGATTTTCGATTTTTCCTTGACAGCATCCTCAATCTCAAATCTGAATTTTCCGAGAAAGTACATCAGTGTCAGAGCCACTATTATCCAGTCACCAAGGTTCCTGAATCCCGGATAAAGAGTTTCTCTGAACTGAGAGTAGTAAACAGATGCCAATAACGTTAGAAAAACAAGAAACGGTCTGTGGTCGATCAGGAACTCCATTTTCTCTGAAATAACAGGCAGTACCGTTGTCATGGCGATTACCACTGCTGAAAGTGCAAGCGGAATTTCGAGCTGATTCATAGGATAGATATCAGGCACGAAAAAGAATGCAGTTCCAATCAGGAATATTCCTGCTATTCCCGGAATAAAGCCCAGTCTGTGCCTCAGCGTGGGAATGGCCAATGCAAATCCTGCAGATATAAGATAGACAAAGTATCCCTCAGGATATTCGAGATACTGGAATCCCGTTCTTACTGAGATGAATATAAGGCCAAAAAGAAGGGGAATTTTGAGAATCTCAAGCCTGTCAATTCTCGATATTACCTCGTACGCTGAGTAAATCGCGGCAAACGTGACAAGGGGGATCAGATCTTTTGTAAAATAATAGTAAGCTCCAAGCAGAGATGCTGCAGTCACCGCGAGAAAAATTCTCATTTCAGACCCCTCCTGAGAGCCAAGTATATCTCGAACGCCTCAACAAACTCCTTCCTGCTGTAACCGCCAATTGACGCATACTCATAGAGCTCAAAGAGTCTGAGAAGTTTCTTTTTTTCATCCAGGTCCCCGCCCCATCTGTCCAGAATTTCTCTGGCGGTGAGGTTTGCAGTCTTTATTTTTCTTTTTTCCAGCTCCCTCTCGAACATTCTGAAAACCCTCTCCACACCTTTTCCGTAGTCCTCAACTATTTCCACAACCCTTTCAATCTTCTTTTTTACCTTTCCATTTTTGAAGGCTTTAACAGAAACCCTGTAAACTCCAGGGGAATTGAGGGAAAAGGAATTATCGACAATTCTGCCATCAACCTCAACAGCACATGGATAGTTTGACTCAAGCCTGTATCTTATTGTTTCACCGGTTCTCCACATATCCGGCATTTCAGGATGTTCCTTTTCAAACTCAAACCGAACTCTCGGGTATCTGATATAGTAGTATCCCAGAATTCCGGCAAGAACGGGAAGTGGGAGAAGATATACAAGCGGGCTGGATTTTCTGTAGGTCAGGGAAGATGGAAGATGATACCTGTCGCCGGGATATCTGACCCTGAGCTCCTCTCCTTTCTCAACCCTAACCTCCCCATTTATCAGCTGATACCTTCTGCCATTTATCTCAGCAACCCCCTCTGGAGTGAAACCTGAATCAGAAACGACCGTGAATATTACATGCTCCCCACTTTCTTTCACCACAATTTTGGTCCTGGCCTTTGATTTCAGAAATAAGATGCTCTCATAAGCACCGATTGTGATATTTAAAGAAACATCTCCGACCTTTTCCGGAGTGATGGTGAGAGGAATGCTTCCATTCCTGATTTCGTACCTCATGCCGTTTATCTCAGCCATCCCGCTGTATGGTTTTCTGTTGAAGAAAATTTTCAGGGTTATTCTGTTCTCTTCATCCGCAACAAGCGTGGTGTTTGATATCTGAACATCAAATTCCCCTGCATTGACATTTCTGGAAATTCTCACCTCTCCAAAAAGTCCTTCCCTGACAGAAATAATATCAATTCTGTGTAACCCCATGGAGAGATTCAGGGGTATCTCAAATTCCCCGTTCTCGTCTGTTTCCAGATGATGATTGACTCCATCCACACTGACAATCACAGCCTTATCTGGAACCGATTCATTTCTGTAAGTGATTCTGCCCTTAAGCACGAAATTTTCCGGGATATAATCTCTCAGATTTGTATGAATCTCGGGAATGGAGAGCACCATGACCTCGGGATCGCTCCATGAATCAGCGTAGAGAAGACTTCCGGTGTAGTGGGCAACAATGCTGTACCTTCCACTGTCATTCACCTTTGAAGTCAGCGAAAATTCCCCATTCTGAATCCGGGTAATTCCAAGTAAAATTCCCTCTGCATCTGTTTTATTTCTTTTAAGATAAACCTCCACATACCCGTTTTCAACAGCCTTACCATTCTCAAGTCTGACAGTTCCCCTCACACTGACGTTTTCACCCTCCACAATCTCCTCGGTCCAGTCTGTTATATCCGTGATGGTTGGAATTCTTTTCTTTGCCTGCGGTGTTGGATCAAACTCGACCCAGTAATCACCAAACTTCACCTCAGCCCACATGTGGGCCTGGCATGAATAGACAACCTGGGATGATGATGTGGGATTGGCGAGATACCCAAAAACTGCCCTTGCCGGAAGATCGATGGAGGTTGCGAGAGCAACGAAAGCTGTTGCAAAGTGCATGCACACACCTTTTCTCTCCTCAAACAGGAACGTGTATGGCGAGATTTCCGTGTTGTTAAAGCTTGGCGAGTACTCGTAGTTATCCCTCAGATACTCCTCAATCATTTTGGCTCTCTCGTAATCATTGGCTGCATTTTCTGTGATCTCAAGAGCCATTTCCCTTATTTTTAAGAACTCATGATAGGGAATTTCGATTCTTGCCTTATTTCCCTTTCCCTTTTCATGCGGAAAGCTATCTGGTGAAGCAATGACACCGTAATACGGGTTTGAAACGTTTTCTGCATAAAATACTCCGGCAGATGAATTATAGTTGGCAGAGATTGAAATGGAAATCGTGTCCTTTGCAACAGGAAGAAATCCAGATAGCTCCACAAGGGGCTTTATTCCATAGACACTTCCCATTGTAAAGCTCATTGTGTCGTCGAGCATTAGAGCATCTGTTATCCACTTTCCGTTCTGATATTTTGATGAAACATGGGTCCTTAGATGGATGTGATCCTCATCGATTCCTGAAACTATGAACAGGGGGAAGCATGCGGGATTCAGGTTTTCCGAGAGGCTGATTTCAGACGTTGATTGAGATATGCCGCCAGGAGATTCTGAAGCACTTTCCTGAAAAACACCGGCACCAATGAGCCCCGGAAATCCAGTTTCGCTGAAATCAATAGATGAGAGGAATGAAGCAAGGATTATAATGGATATCACTGCAATTACTGCTGGAACCTCTTTCATTCACCTCATCCTCCAGAGGGTTATCAGAGAGAGGGAAAATGCAATCAGTGCAACAACAGCATGTGGAAAGTTCGCCCTAAGCATTCCTGCCACATCAATTCTGTTCAGATTTGGGTAGATGGCTGAAATTACAATCACAAGAAAGACGAGAGTTGGGAGAAGTGAGAAGCTGTAGCCATGAGATCTGAGCTCTTTTTCATATTCATCCAGGTTTTCGGAGTAAATTCCAAGTATGTAGAGCATGGTTATGAGTGCTGCGGTGGAGAATGAGTCCTGATACGGGAACATTTCCAAAACCATTCTTGAAATGGATTCGTAGCCCAGGGAGTATAATGCATCCAAAATGCCCTCAAAAACTTCAGATTCCTGGATAGACGGGATTAATGCAAGAATCATCAGAGACGCGTAGTATCCTGATCCAAATACTTTTCTCTCCGAAAGAAATCCCAGTACTGGAAGAGCAGGAACCGCGTAGATGATCCATGATGGCATGATCAGAGTCAGAACCCCGTAGAGTGAGGTACGTCTGAATGCCTCCACTGCGAGAAATCCTGAAATAACTGCCAAGATGGCTGCGAGAACCCTGTATCTCACATTCTCACCCTGATTGTCTCCTTAAGAATGTCGGCATCCCTTCTCATCTTTTCCCTGACCATTAGTCTGTATGCTGCCTTTGCAAGATCTCTTCTGTACTCTTTTCCAGGTACAACAACCGGCTTGCTTTTTATCCCGGACCTTTGCAGCTCCTTTAATGCTGAGAGATCATCATGAACGTGTGTGATGTATATCACGAAAGGCATGTGATACATCATAAGTTTTTTCACCTCCCTCACAGCCACAACAGGTTTTTTTTCGTCAAATTCAGCCAGTATAAGCTCGGACATAATTCTGTAAAACTGCTTTTTACCGAGATCCGGATGGAGGGTTTTTCCGCTTCCTGTGAGTGTCAGGGCTGTTTTATGCCCTCTTTTTGTGAAATAATATGCGAGGGATGCTGCCACAGTCAGTGCGTTTTCAAAATACTCCTCGTCAGCAAAAACATGATGCGAGCTGTTTATCACGAACCACACGGCTCTTTTACCCTCAACCTCAAATTCATTCACAAGTATTTTCTCTCTCCTGGCTGTGGCCTTCCAGTTTATGAATTTTACAGGATCTCCAGGTATATACTCCCTTATTTCCCTGAAATCAGTCCCGGGAACACCGAGCTTTGAGATATCAATATCGGGGTAGCTCTCCCGCACCTTTCTTCTTCTTGCTCTTATTTTTCTGACCTTCTTTACCCTTACCTTCACATCTGCATCTGCCTGAATATCCAGCTCTTTCTGACTTTTTTTTGTCAGAAATATATCATCGAACTCGATGGCTATTTTCCCGAAATTTATTCTTCCCCTCTTTTTTGCGACACCCCTGACATCAATCTGAAACTCCCTGTATACCGGCACAAGACCGCCTGTTCTTGCATCTCCTTCCGTAACCTCGAGGATATCATCGCAGACCAGTTTTATTTTTGCATAGCCAAATCCCATCACCGCTATGCTGCATCTCAATTTCACGTCATCCCCAACATGGGATGGGGGGGAGAAGTGGACATCCCTGACTTTTACATGGAATCCTGAAGGAAACATGAGCAGAATTAGAGGTATAAGGGCCAGTACAAGTATCCTCTCCATTACTAAGGAGATCGAAAGCACGAGTATGGTTACTGTCAGAGTCAGCAAACCTCTTTCAAGATGCCTCATTTCCTGAAACTCTTAACAGGAAAAAATTAAAAGCTTTTTTCTTCTGGAAACGATAGGTTTTTAATAGCAATCACGGGAGTTTGTTTTGTGAGAATTGTGATGCTGTTCATGGCTGTTGCATTTCTGGTTGCTGGATGCACATCCGTGGAGAAATCCACCACACCTACTCCTCTCTCCCAGAAATTTCCGGCAGAGGATCCAAAATCGTCCGAAAGTGGAATTGAAAGGCAGATCAAGCTGAGAGTTTACTATTTTTACCATCCAGAGTGTCCGAACTGTCAGGCTGTGGAACCTCTAATTGACTACTTGCTCAACAGCACAAACATAAGTTTTGATGTGTGCAATGTGGAGTATTTCAGCAACTGCAGTAACATGAGCAAACAGCTTGCATTCTCTGTTAAAGAGAAAACAGGGTTTTTTGGAACACCAACTGCAGTTGTGCAGGAGAATAAGACGTTCAGAGTTTTCATTGGTAAGTATCAGGTTGTGGAGATGGTCAATTACCTGAGAAACTTCACATACATTCCTGATATTCCTCTGAAAAACACAAGCATGAGTGTTGAGCAGTGTTTAAGCTGTCATGAGGAGAGAAATCTGAAGCCGCCATCAACAATGACCTGCAGTTACTGCTGTCATGGTGTGGTGTAATGTTTAAAAACAATATCCTGTAGTGTTGGTGGAGGTGAACTGGTGAAGGTCAGAACTGTTATGATTTTGATACTCTGCATTTTGAGCATCATGGGTACTGTAAATGCCCAGAATATTTCAGTAAATGCAGAAATCGAATACAGAATGAAATCACTTGACCTGATGGAGGACAAATTTTATCTTAGATTTAAAAACATAAACGAACAACAGATTGAAACACTTAATTTTATCATAACCATCCCAAAAACATCCAATACCAGAGTTTTGGAAGTTAATGATCTGCCAGAAGGATATGTCAGAGTTACAGAACTTAAAGGCGAAGATGGATTCGAGTACTATGTGGTTAAGGTTTCCAAACAGCTTACACCCTTTGAAGAATATCAGTTGCAAATAAAAAGAGAAATTGCAAATCCTCTTGAAATAATTGGTAATGGAGCATATGCTTTTAGAACTTTTGAGTTTCCAAGATACTTCAGAGAACAAAACCTCCATGTTGAGAAAATCAGCATCAAGCTAATTTTTCCGGACAACATAATGAAGAATTACAATATAGTGAGTACATCAGCCAATACAAAATTTGTTTATAAAACATTTAATAGAATTGATAGCCTTGAGTGGGAATACATAAATCCTCCTGACCAAGTGAGTGTATTTGTATCTTTCACAGAGGTTTGGAATTTTTACATGCTGAATATCATAGGTGCTGCTTTAACACTTGTTGCCTTTGCCGGACTTTTCTATTACAATTTCAGACTTGAAAGGAGCCTGAAAAAACATGAGGTTATTAAAAATCCCCCGTGGAGTGGTGATCTCTTAGCTAAAATGAAAGAAATGATTCAGAGAGCTGAAAAGGAGATACTTATAACCTCTCCTCACATATACTACACTGACTGGCTTACTGCAGAGCTCCAGCCTCTCATGAACAGGGGAATAAAGTTCAGAATAATAACCTGGCCCAGCTATAAGAGAGAGATGTACAAGAGTGTGGATGAGGTTCAGGAGGACAAGAAGCAGTACTTTACCCTCAAGCGATTTCTCGAAATGTTTCCTCCCGGAAGTGTGAGGCTGAACGACAACATACATGCCAAGATGATAGTTGTTGATGAAAGAGAGGTGCTGATAACAACGGCCAACCTCTCGCAAACCGGACTGTACGAGAATTATGAGGTCGGGGTTTATGCTGACAACTCAGACCTTGCAAAGCAGGCCAAGGAATTCTTTGAGACTGTCTGGAATTCAGAGGATACGATAGAACTTGATCTCGAGACACTCAATGCCAAGGTTGCATGGGCTCTTATAATGGATCTCAAATCAAAGAAGGAGGAGGGAGAATGATTTTTGATGATATTGGAAGTTTTCCATTTCCTGAAGGAATCACAAGAGAGTGGGCTGAGAAAAATTATCAGAGCAGAGAGTATGCAGAGATGGTGAGGAGAGCGTATTTGATGAAGCTGAAAGCCGGTGTTGAGATGCCAAACTATCCCCAGTTCAGGGACATGAACAGGATGTTCCTTGAACCAATGAAAAAGGAGGCGTTTCAGGAGGAGCCATATCTGGTAAAAAAGGAGCATGCAGTAATACCAGAGGTGGAGGCTCTGATGGAGATGAGAATTGAAGGTCTCAGAGTGTGCATAACCGGTCCATTTGAGCTGTACTACACCGAGTTTGGAGGAGTTATATACGATGATGTTCTTGAGAAGATTTCAACGTCCATCCTGAGGTTCATAGAAAATCTCGATGACAGCACTGTCAGGTGCATCAGTCTTGACGAACCAAGTCTCGGAACAAATCCTGAGCTGCAGCCAACGAAAGATCAGATTGAGATTGCATACGGCAGGATTTCATTTAGAGGTGATGTTCAGATACATCTCCATTCACCCCTTTTCTACACTGAAATACTGGAGATTGAGACAGTGAACGTAATCGGAATCGAGTCCGCAAAGGACGAGAAGGCAATGGATTTTGTTGATGCTGATGACCTGGAATCCCATGACAAGTTCCTCAGAGTTGGAATTGCAAGAAGTGATATTGACGGAATTGTTGCGGAGTACAACTCAAGGCATGGTGTGAACGTCTGGGGTGATGAGGGGGGAGTGATGAGAGCGATTGATGAGATTGAGAACCCTGATAAAATAGAGAGCAGGATAAGAAAAGCTGTGGACCTCTTTGGTGAGAGACTGAAGTACATCGGACCCGATTGCGGACTTTTCAGCTTTCCATCACAGGAATGTGCCTTGAAACTTCTGGAGAACATCAGGGAGGCGAAGAGCAGAATATGAATGATCCCGTAACATTCTTTCTCACCGCATTCACCACACTCTTCATCATAATCGACCCTCCTGGAAACATTCCAACGTTCATAGCCCTCACCGAGAACCTGGACAGAAAGGCCATAGACAGAATTTCCAAGAAGGCAACAGCAATAGCAGCAGCAATTCTTGTTGTTTTCGCCATTGCGGGATGGGCTGTGATGGAGTTCTTCTCGATATCCATCGAGTCACTGAAAATTGCCGGAGGGCTCATGATGTTCATAATCTCGGTTGACATACTCTTCGGCAGAAAGTCCAGAGAGATTTACGAGGAGAGGGGGAAGATGAGTGCAGAGATAGACTCGATAGCAGTATTTCCACTTGCACTCCCCCTCTACAGCGGTCCTGGAGCGATAACTGCAGTTGTTGTCCTATCCTCAGGTGTTGATTACATCGGAAAGTTTATTGTGATCGCCGCAACACTCTTGGTTTACATCATTGTAAGGCTTACTCACATCTACTCACTGAGCCTGATGAGAATTCTCGGAAAGAGTGGCTCGGACATAATCGCAAGGGTTATGGCAATCCTGCTTGCGGCAATAAGCATTGAGTATGTGATGGATGGTGTTCTCTCAAAGGTGGGGTTTGCATGATATACATCCATGAGAAGATCAGAAGCAGGTTGAAAAGAGAGAGGGTTGCCATAGGTCTTGTCAGATATGATGAGACAAGTGAGGACAGAATTTACAGGGCAGCAGAGATTGCAGATGACTTTGCAAGAGTTACTGTTGTTGACGAGGATGATAGGACCGCTGAAGTGCTTCTTGAGCTTGTTCAGCAAAACAAGGTTCACTCTGCTGTGAGAGGAACTGCAGGAGCATCAAAACTTCTAAGCCTCCTTAGAAAAAACTACAGTCCTGCAAGAATAGCTGTTCTTGAAACGCCCTCCAGAAAGCTCTTTCTTCTCTCTCCAGTTGGAGTGGATGAGGGAGAAACGGTATCTGACAGAATCAGACTTGCAAAGTTCTCATCGGAAGTGGCTGAGAAACTTGGACTGAGCAAGGATATAGCATTTCTATCCGGAGGGAGATACGAGGACATTGGCAGGAGTGGGGCTGTTGACAGAACACTGGCTGATGCCGAGCTCTGTGCAAAGATTTCAGGAGGGATTAACTATGAAATCAGGCTTGAGGATGCGATTGAAAAGGATATCATAATAGCCCCTGATGGAATATCCGGGAATTTGATATTCAGAGCTTTATGTTATCTGGGGAATGGCATAGAGTACGGGGCGGTTTTCTGCAATATACCCTACAGAATGGTTGACACAAGCAGAAGTCAGAGTGCTGAGGGTTTTGCCAGAGCAATAGCACTCGCAGTGGTGCTTTGATATGAGAAGGTATCCTGAAAGGCCCCTGGTCGGAGTGGGTGCGGTCATCATCAGGGATGGGAAGATTCTGCTTGTCAGAAGGGCAAACGAGCCAAACAAGGGAAGGTGGTCTGTTCCGGGGGGACTTGTGAGAAGTGGAGAAAAGCTGAAGGATGCCCTGAAAAGAGAAATAAGGGAGGAGCTCGGGGTTGAGATATCTGTTGGAGATGTTGCCTGTGTGACAGATGAGATATTCTTCGATGAGATCGGGAATGTTGAATACCATTACATCGTCGTAGATTTTTTTGCAGATATCACAGAAGGAAATCCAAGAGCAATGAGCGATGCAGAGGAGGTGGGATGGTTTGACCTGTCCAGAATTGGGGAGGTAAACACTGTGGATTTTGTTGAAAAGCTTGTCAGAAAGATCCTCTCCAAGAGGGATGAAATCTATATATCCTGATCTGAAACTGTTTTCATGCGGGTTCAGGGTGTGAACAGTGTTCATGAAGCTCTCAAAGTTAGAAAGGTCAACAAGATTTATGTCAGTGCTTCTGCCAGATCGCCGAGGATCAGAGAGCTGGTTTCAGTGGCAAAGAAAATGAGAATTCCTGTTTTTTATGTCAGGAATCTGAGCTCAGGTGTTGAAGCTGACGTTTCACCGGTGGAGTATGTGGACTTTGACCTTCTCCTTGAGAGGTGTCTCAAAACCTCGGGTATTCTTGTCTTTCTTGATTCAGTTCAGGATCCTCAAAATCTCGGAGCTGTGATAAGAAATGCGGTTTTCTTTGGCTGCTCAGGAATAGTCATACCAAAAAGAAGGAGTGCCCAGATCAGTGACACGGTTGCAAAAACATCTGCCGGTGCAGTGTTCCACACTGGCGTTTCCAGAGTTTCAAATCTTGCCAGTTCAATCAAAAAATTAAAGAGATATGGTTTCACTGTTCTTGGAGCCGAGCCGGATGGAGAAGAAATTCAAAAAATTCAGTTTGAATTTCCGCTTGCAGTTGTGATAGGTGGTGAGGATGAGGGAATATCAAAACCTGTCAAAAAGCAGTGTGATAAGCTCGTCTCGATACCATCCCATGGGAAAATCAGCTCACTCAATCTGTCATGTGCATCTGCAGTTCTCTTATATGAGATAAGGAGGAGGATAGGATGAATGGAGTTATCTTTGCAATTCTTGCAGCGGTGCTCTGGGGATTTGTTCCGGTTCTGGATAAAACGGCTCTGCAGGGAAACATATCAATTTACTCTGCAATCCTGATTCGAGCTGTCGGGTCTGTCCTGATCATGGGGATGGCCGTGTTGTATACAGGTGGATTCAGACCAGATGACTTCAGTCTGAAGAGTGCAAGCCTTCTGCTTGTTGCCGGAGCAATTGCAGGAGGAGTTGCTATGATTGTTTACTTCATGGCTCTCCAGAAAATAGGAGCCGCAAGAACAATTCCAATAACTTCGATATATCCACTTTTCACAATAATTTTCTCTCTGATCATTCTCAGAGAGGAATTCAACATGGTAAACGTCTTTACAGGGACACTTCTAATAGTTGCAGGTCTCATAATTCTTCAGAGGTGATTCCATGGACATTGAGGGCTTTGCAAGAAAACACATGGATGATCCAGACCTTGAAAACAAGCTTGCAGAGAGGATCATGGAGTTCAAGGATGTTGATGAGAGAACAGCACTCAGAATGGCACAGGCTGTGATGACCGAGGTGAGGAATGCGTACTCGAAAAGAGTCTGGATGCTCGATTATTTGAAAAGCGGTGTCACAATGGGGAAATTTGGTGTTGGAAGCCGGGGTTCTGGAGATTTCTATGTCCACTCGAAAATTGCAGAGATGTGCGGAGGAGCTGTTGTTAGCTCGAGAGATCTTGATGATGCTGGGGTTGTCAGGGTTGGAGACCTCTACATCTCGGTTGCAGTTGATGGAATCCATTCCAGATTGAGCGAGTTTCCATTCATAGCCGGTTTTCACGTTGCAAGAGCGGCAATGAGGGATGTGCTTGTTATGGGATCAAAGCCAATTGCTCTCTTTTCAGATATACACATTGCTGATGATGGAGACGTTTCAAAGATATTTGACCATATTGCCGGAATCACTGCTGTCAGCGAAGTGACTGGGGTTCCTCTTGTAGCCGGAAGCACGCTCAGAATTGGAGGGGATATGGTTATAGGAGAAAGGATGACGGGTGCTGTTGGATGTGTTGGTGTCTCGGATTACATAACTCCAAGGAAGAATGCCACGCCAGGAGATGTGATCGTTCTCACAGAAGGAGCCGGAGGTGGAACAGTTGCAACTGCCGCAATATACTACGGGATGCATGAGATTGTTGAGGAGACAATTAATCTGGACTTTGTATCCGCAGCTCTATCTCTCATCAATTCCGGAGTTGTCAGGAAAGTTCATGCCATGTCAGATGTTACGAATGGAGGGATAAGGGGTGACGCTGAGGAAATATCGAGGGTGGGCAGATGTGCTCTTTATTTCGATATTGAAAAGATCAGAGAACTCGTCAACGAAAGAGTTCTTGAAATGCTTGACAGTCTTGAAATAGACTTCATGGGAGTTTCAATTGACTCCCTCATGGTGATATGCCCTGAGAGTGTTGCAGATGAGGTTGTTGAGATTATAAGAAAAGCAGGTGTAAGGGCGGATGTTGTTGGATGGGTTGAGAGGGGAGAAGGTGCGTTTTCTGTCGAAAATGGTACTGTAAAACCGTTAAAACCAAAATTCAGAGAGTCAGCATACACACCGATAAAGAAGCTTGTTGGAGAGGAAAGACCGGAAAACCTTGATGAGATGAAAAGATCAATTGACAGGGCGTTTATTGCGGCACTGGAAAAGAAAAGGAAGGTTGTCAAGATGCTAAGAAGGGAGATCCCATCTGGATGAAGGGTCATCTTTCAGGTATTTCTCAATCAGTTTTTCTTCAATCTCAACTTCAAAGTAATTGGCAAGGCTCATGACCATAAACAGGCAGTCTGCAAGCTCTTCCCTTACAGAATCAACTTCAGACTTTCTCACCGCTTCAGCAAGCTCGCCAGCTTCCTCAAAAAATACTGCAAGCAGAAAGAGTGCACCGGACTTTGAATCAGTTTCATGGTATTTCTCCTTTATTCTCAGCATGATTTCTGAGAGCTCCATAATGCATGTGTTGCAGAATCTGAGATAAATGTTTCCGGAAAGTCAGGGAAAATAATATATCTCATCTTTCAGATAGGACTTTATGAGGCACGAGATTCTGTCAAGACCCAGCTACTCTCTTCTCAAACTCTATCTCGATAGGGATGAAGAGGTGATAGCTGAGACAGGTGCGATGGTCTTCATGGATGGTGTAAGGCTGAAAACAGAAATGAAAGGAGGAATTTTTGGCGGATTGAAGAGGGCGATAGGGGGAGAGTCCTTCTTTGTCAACAGATTCGTTGCCGAGAAAAATGATGCACTGCTTGGACTTGCACCCCCCTATCAGGGAGATGTGACCCAGATTGATGTTAAAGGAAGGCTGTACGCTCAGAGTGGGGCATTTCTTGCCGGATCTCCGGAGCTTGATGTCTCAACAAAGTGGGGAGGTGCCAAGTCATTCTTTGCCGGTGAGGGTCTGATCCTGCTCAAAATTGAAGGATCTGGAAGCGTTTTTCTTTCATCATTTGGCGGGATTGAAGAGCTTGAGGTCAATGGAGAGCTTGTCATAGACACCGGACACATTGTTGCATTTGAAGAAGGGATTGACTTCACGATCTCAAGGGCTGGAGGATTGAAAGCCACTCTTCTGAGTGGTGAAGGTTTGGTGGCCAGGTTCAGAGGTCAAGGTAAGGTCTGGATACAAACGAGATCCATATCCGATTACATAGGGTGGCTCTCCTCACTGATTCCAAGCAGAGACTGAAATTTTTGCTTCAAATTTTGTATTTTTCGATTTTTTGGTGAAATTCAATACGGTTTTGGTCATATTGATTATGTGAAAGATACTGGATTCGAATTTCAGTATGGAACTGTTCAAATTGTTCAATTTTACAACCAGCGAACATGAGTTCCATAATAATAAGGATAATTGTTAAATTACTTCTCTTAAAAACACATTTAATAACCCGCGGGGGTTTTGAGATGATAGTCACTTATCAGCTTACAATCGACCCTCACATTCTCAGAAGCATCAATAAAAGCATCCTGCGGAGGAA
>ENA-OSAE01000054-OSAE01000054.1-marine-sediment-metagenome-genome-assembly--contig:-NODE-54-length-92074-cov-24.821091_pt1 | contig 92074 bp, 92 predicted proteins | sample MGYA00237870_ERZ529317 | MGnify/ENA primary metagenome ERZ529317 (study PRJEB26369, sample SAMN03142812) | marine sediment metagenome | biome: marine; feature: borehole; material: sediment... | reverse complement strand
GCCGGCTACCCATCGTCGCCTTGGTGAGCCGTTACCTCACCAACTAGCTAATGGGCCGCGGGCCCATCCATAAGCGGTAGCTTGCTACGCAGAGGCCACCTTTGCTCTACCAGTACCTAAACCAGTAAAGCACATCAGGTATTAGCAGCAGTTTCCCGCTGTTATCCCTGTCTTATGGGTAGGTTGCCCACGTGTTACTCACCCGTCCGCCGCTAGGTCATGAGAATCACTAGGTAACCCCCATGACCCCGCTCGACTTGCATGTATGAGGCACGCCGCCAGCGTTCGTCCTGAGCCAGGATCAAACTCTCCATCTATATCATCAAACACTTCTCGCCTAACACATATCCCAGCTCACCCTCACACTGTTCAGTTTTCAAGGATCGCTGCATCAGGTAGTTTAGCATCTTCCCGCCCGTAGGTCAAGCGACCGATCGGCGGGAAAGGAAGGGTGCCCGCAGGCACCCGCTTGTGGTAGCCCCAAGGGGATTCGAACCCCTGTTACCGCATTGAGAGCGCGGCGTCCTAGGCCAACTAGACGATGGGGCCAAAGTCCAACTGTTATTGTAGCAAGAAACTCGTCTTTTGTAAAGGTCCTTCGGTGGCTGGGGGAGTAGGGATCGAACCTACGCGACGAGATCCAGAGTCTCGCATGCTACCGCTACATCATCCCCCAACGGGCGCTCCCGAGCGCCCTCAGCGTCTCTTGTCCGACGCGCAATTAATTATAGCACACCGGTGATGTCGAATCAAGGCTCTTCACGTTGAGCTTCGACCCAGTCGATCGCCTTGTTGAGGCGCTCCAGCACTCGCCTCTTGCCCAGCAGGCTTATGACGTCGAATATGCCAGGTCCTACGGTTCTTCCGGTCAGGGCCATCCGCGTCGGATGGATGAGCTTGCCACCTGTAATGCCGAGGTCAGCTATCAGCTGCCTGTAGGCGCGCTCAGTTCCCTCCACGGTGAAATGGTCGTCAGGGACAGCGGCGAGGCACTGCGCCGCCTCCCTCAGCAGGTCGGCCACGCCGTCCTTGAGGAGGTATTTTCGGCTGCCCTTCTCCTCATAGGGAAAATCGTCGGTAAAATAGTACGACACGGCGTCCTCGAGCTCCGTCAGCGTCCTCACGCGGGTCCTCACTGCCACTATGACGTCCCGAAGGTAGCCGCGCTGGGACTCGTCGGCAAGGCCCCGTCGCTTGAGCCTCGGCAGCATCAGGTCGACAACGACCTCCAGGTCAGCCTCCCGCAAGTAGTGGCCGTTTATCCATGTGAGCTTCTTGATGTCATATATCGCCGCGGTCTTGGAGATTCGGTCCAGGTCGAACTGTTCGATCATCTGGGCGCGGCCGATAATCTCCTCCCCACCCTCCGGCGACCAGCCCAGCAGGGCGAGGTAGTTCACCAGCGCCTCGGGCAAGTACCCGTCTTCCCTGAACTCCTCCACCGCCGTAGCCCCGTGCCTCTTGCTGAGCTTGGACCTATCGGGCGCCAAGATCATCGGCACGTGTGCGAAGACCGGCGGCCTAAGGTCCAGAGCCTCGTAAATCTGAAGCTGTTTGGGCGTATTGGACAGGTGCTCCTCCCCGCGTATAACATGAGTGATACCCATCGTGGCGTCGTCCACCACGCAGGCGAAGTTGTAGGTGGGCATCCCGTCCGATTTCATTATAACGATATCGTCCATAGAGCTGTTATCGAAGGAGACCTGCCCGCGGATCACATCTCGTACCACCGTCGTGCCCGTATCAGGCACCTTCAGTCTCAACGCGGACCTCCTGCCCGCAGACTCCAGCGCCCTCCTCTCCTCAGGCGTCAAGTCACGACACCGTCTGTCGTAACGCGGGGCCTTACCCTCCCTGCGCATCGCCTCGCGGCGCTCAGTCAGCTCCTCGGGGCTGCAGTAGCAGTGGTACGCTCGGCCCGAGGCCAACAGCCGCTCCGCGTGCTGGCGGTAGAGTTCGATCCGCTCCGATTGGAAGTAGGGGCCGGCCGGACCGCCCTTTTCTGGCCCCTCATCCCAGTCCAAGCCCAACCACCTGAGACTATCCAAGATGGAGCCGAGGGCCTCCTCGCGCGACCGTTTCAGATCGGTGTCCTCTATCCTTAAGATGAAGCTTCCTTCGTTCTTGCGTGCCCATAGCCAGTTAAAGAGTGCGGTTCGCGCCCCGCCTATGTGCAGGTATCCCGTCGGGGACGGGGCGAATCTCACTCGAACATTGCCCACTGTACCACTCCTCGACCCCAGTTATTCCTGCTCTCCACAGCGCTCGAGGAGCGCCCGCCACTGCGCGTCGACGAAGGCCTTCAGCTCCTCCAGCACCGCCGCGTTCTCCGGCTTAAAGAGGTGACGGAATCGCCCCTGCATCCTGAGCCAGTCCTCCAGCGGGACCTTCTTCCGCGGTTTATAGGTAAGCCTCCACTTGCCGTCTTCGACCTCAAAGAGCGGCCAGTAGTTGGTCTCCACGGCCAGCCTAGCTATCTCGATGGTCTTGTCCGTCTCGCTGGGCCAGCCACGAGGACAGGGTGACAGGACGTTCAGGAAGGCCGGGCCGTCCACGCTAAGGCCGTTTTCGGCCTTCCGGATGAGATCCCGCCAGTGGCTGGGTGAAGCTTGCGCAACGTAGGGGATGTTATGGGCGGCCATGATCGCCGTCAAGTCCTTCCGGTGTTCCGGCTTGCCCGGAACGACCTTCCCCGCGGGGCTGGTCGTCGTGCTGGCCCCTTTGGGCGTGGCGCTTGACCTCTGTATGCCCGTATTCATGTATGCCTCATTGTCGTAGCATACGTACAGGATGTTGTGTCCCCGCTCCATGGTCCCGGACAGGGACTGGAACCCGATGTCGAAGGTGCCGCCATCCCCGCCGAAGGCTATGAACTTGATGTCTTCCTTTATCTTGCCCTTTTTCTTCAGGACCCTGTACGCCGTCTCCACGCCGCCTATAGTGGCCGCTACGTTTTCAAAGGCGTTATGGATGAAAGAGCACCGCCAAGCAGTGTAGGGATATATGGTGGTCGTGACCTCAAGGCACCCAGTCGCGCAGGCAACGACCACCGGCGTGTTGCCCGCGGCCTTCAACACTTGTCGCACGATGATTGAGGCGCCGCAACCCGCACAGAGCCTATGGCCGGGGCTTAGGGCTTCCGGCAGGGCGGTCAGTTCTCTGAGGGTCGCCATCCTCTTCTCCCTCCAATCACTCTCTCACGCCGAGGTAGTGGACCGTGACCAGGCCCTCCGGGTCCTCCTCGGCCTGTTGCAGGTAGGTGTACACCTCGATGATATCTTCCAGGCCCACGTCTCTCCCGCCCAGGCCGTAGATAAAGTTAAAGCACGGCGGACGATGGTCCGCTTCGTAAAGGGCGGACCGGACCTCTGCGAACACGGGCCCTCCCATGGCGGAGAAGCTGTCCGCCCTGTCCATAATCGCCACCGCCTTCACTCCCGCGAGGGCCCGCCTTAGCTCGCCCGCCGGGAAGGGCCGGAAAGTACGCAGCTTGATCAACCCCGCCTTGATGCCTGATTTGCGCAGGCTATCCACCGCCACTTTGGCAGTACCCGCCGTGGAGCCGAGCACGATGACGGCAATAGCGGCGTCGTCCATACGGTACTCCTCCAGGAAACCGTAATGCCGTCCGCTGATGGCGGCGAACTCCTCGGCAACCTCCTCGATAACCTTGCCGGCCCTCATCATGGCCTCAGCCTGCTGGCGCTTGTGCTCGAAGTAGTAGTCGTACAAGTCCAGCGGCCCCACAGTAATCGGCCTGTCGACGTCAAGGAGCGAGGCTGCGGGGACCCATTCTCCTATGAACCTGCGCACGGTAGCATCGCTTAAGGCCTCGATGTTCTCCAAGGCGTGACTGATAATGAAGCCGTCCAGGCAGACCATCACCGGCAGCAAGACGTCCGGGTGTTCCGCTATGCGGACGGCCTGTATTATGTTATCGTAGGCTTCCTGGGCGTTCTCGGAGTACAGCTGTATCCACCCTGAATCCCTGGCCCCCATGGAATCGCTGTGATCGCAATGGATATTAATGGGGCCCGAGAGGGCCCGATTGACTACGGGCATGACTATGGGGAGCCTGGTCGAGGCCGCAATATAGAGGACCTCCCACATGAGGGCCAACCCGTTGGCGGAGGTCGCCGTCATAGCTCGCACGCCTGATGCGGCCGCGCCGACCACCGCGCTCATGGCACTGTGTTCCGACTCCACCCGGATGAACTCGGTCTGCACCAGGCCATCGGCGACGAAGGAGGAGAAGTACTGCACTATATCAGTCTGCGGGGTTATGGGATAAGCCGCTACCACGTCAGGTTCGATCTGCTTCATGGCCAGGGCGACGGCCTCATTGCCGGTAACCGCCATCCTCTTGACTTCCGGGACATCTGCTGGCACGCTCATCTTCCTCCCCCTATTTGGCGAACTCGGACTCCGGGACCATCTCTATGGCCGAGGCGGCGGGGGGGCATTCGGTCGCGCAGATCCCACAGCCCTTACAGTGGTCGTAATCGAAGCCCACCACACGCCCCTCCTCGACCTTCACCGCCCCATCGGGGCAGAAGATCCAACACAAGAGGCACTGCTTACAACGATCCTTCTGCCAAACTGGACGGCGGCTCCGCCAATCGCCCGTCCGGTATTGAAAGGCGTTCCCCGCCTCCAGAATCAGACCGCCTCTGGGGATGTCCTTCCACCCGGGCATGTCCGGCTTCACGCTCACTCCGACTTCACCTCCCGGTAAGCCCGCCTCACCGCGTCCACGTTGCCCGGCACGAGATGGGGTTTCGTGGCGAACTTCCTCTTGAGCTGTGCCTCGGCCGCCTCTATGAAGGGCTCGTAGTCCATCAGGGCCGTCACCTTCATCAGGGCGCCGATCATCGGGGTGTTGGGAATGGGCTTGCCCAGGGTCTCAAGGGAGATCTGGTCGGCATCTACCGTGTACAGCCTCCGGCCTTCGAGGTCCAACTTCCTGCGCATTTCGGCCGGTGACCTCTGGGTGTTGATGAGGATGATCCCGTCTTCAGGCACTCCCTCGGCGACGTCCTGCGTCTCTAACAGGGTCGCGTCGAGAACTACCACCACACCGGGGTTCGTCACCTGACAATGGAGCGAGATGGGACGATTGCTTATGCGGTTATAGGCTAATACGGGCGCCCCCATCCGCTCTGGGCCGTACTCGGGAAATCCCTGAATGAACTTCCCCGCGGCCGAGACTATCTCGGCCAGGAGCATCGCAGCCGTCTTAGCCCCCTGGCCACCCCTCCCGTGCCACCGGATCTCCAACAAGTCGGTCACGGTCCGGCCCTCCTTCCTCGTAATGAAACAAAAACACACGGTGCAGGCTTGTGGCTCAGCACCGTACGACCAACCAGGCCTTTTGGGGCTCGTCACCTTCAACCTCTAGTTTAGCAAAAGGCGGGAAATAGCGTCAACCGGAACAGGAGAGTGGGGATTCCGTCGGGCGGCACACCCTTAGTAGACGAAGTAGCGCAGGGCATAGAGGAGGGCTAGTCCAGGTGCCCCGAGGAAACCAGCGAGGAGGGCGGTGATGGGGTTAATGGGGAAATAAAAGCCCAGGTACGCGCCCACGATGTTCAACCCCCAGAGAATGAGCCCCCCTATTACTCCATTGTAGGCTAACAGGGCGACATACCGTATGGGCACGAATAACAGCCTGATGAGGACGTAGATGAGGAGAAGCGCAAACCCGTATGCTAACAGGGTATTGATGTCCACAGACACACCCCCGAACCCTTCCTGTTATACAAGTATGGGCTCGAGGGGCAGCTTATGACTGCATCTCCTCTCTAGCTTTCTTCAACAGGTACATGTACTTCTTCTCAGCGGCCTCAACCAGGTAGATGGCGTGATCGACCAGCTCCGGCTCACTGACCGTCTCGAAATAAGCCCTGGCCGCTTGCCACTCCTGCCGCGCTTCTTCGACGAGCTCGGTAATGCTCCTCCGGTTGCCCAAAGGCTCCCCCGTCTCCGCCGGCGGTATCATCCTCTCCGATACGGTAGCGAGGAAACCCGCGATATTTAGTCGCAAGAGTCTCACCTCGACGCCAAAGGATCTTCTCCTGAATATTAGTACGTAGACGGCACACTCACCGCTACAAGATAATTATGGCCGCCGAGGTGACTCCATATACTACATCTCCCGCCTCCCCTGCAAGGCCAGCCCCAAGGTTACCTCGTCAGCGTACTCCAACTCTCCCCCAACGGGGACCCCCTGGGCTATACGGGTGACTCTAATCCCGAGGGGCTTAATCAGCTTGGCTAGATACGCCGCCGTGGCCTCGCCCTCCACGTCCGGGTCCGTGGCCACAATAACCTCCTTGACCTCGGAGCTTTGCAGCCGGTTTAACAACTCCTTAATCCTGATGTCGTCGGGGCCCACACCGTCGAGCGGCGAGATGACCCCCTGCAGCACGTGATACAGTCCCTTGAAGCCGCCAGATCTCTCCATGGCCACGACGTCCCTCGGCTCCTCCACAACGCAGATGACCTCCCGGTCCCGTCCGGCACCGCGACAGATCTGGCAGGGGTCCTCGTCGGTGAGGTTGAAACACACTGAGCAGGCCTTCACCTGCTCGCGCGCCTGTACTATCGCCTCAGCCAGTTTGCGAACCTCTTCCCGCGGGCGAAACAACAGGTGGAAGGCCAACCGCTGCGCGGTCTTCGGCCCTACTCCCGGCAGCTTATTTAACTCCTCTATCAACTTGGCAATGGGCGCCGCGTAGTACACCTTGCTGCTCTCCTAGAAAAGTCCCGGCACGTTCAGTCCGCCGGTGAGCTTGGACATCTCCTTGGCCACCATCTCCCGAGCCTGACGTAACCCATCGTTCACGGCCGTGAGGACCATCTCCTCGAGGATCTCAACGTCCTCCGGGTCGACGGCCTCGGGATCGATGTGGATACTCTTTATCTCCTGGTCTCCGGATACGACCACCTTGACCATGCCGCCGCCAGCCGAGGCCTCGACCGTACGCTGGCGCAGGTCCTCCTGCAGCTTAGCGAACTGAGCCTGCATCTTCTGAACCTGCTTCATCATCTTGTTCATCTTCCCAAATCCCACGGCTAACACTCTCCTTTAATCCTCTATGATCGTCCCCCCAAACAAGTCCACGACCCTCTCCACTGTACCCTGGGGACTCTCGGCCGCCTCAGCCCTCTCCGGCCGGGCGGGCTCATCGTCCCGCGCCTCGATCCGTAGGCGTACCCTCCGCCCCGTCACCCTGTGATATGCCTCCTCCAGGCTCTGACGCTTCCTCTCGATGAGGCCCTGAAGCCCGCTAGGCACTCGGAGAAGAAGGGTTTGGTCCTTCTCCTCGGCAACGCAACGGCTGAGAATAGCCCCCAGCGACGGCGAATCCTGCGCGATCTCCCGGGCCACATCCTCCCAGGTGCCCCCGCCGGATTCAGGCCTGTCTTCGTCTTCGCCGTCTTCCATCGCCGGCGCCCTCTCCTCGGCGTCAGGGCTCATGAGGCCAGAACCAAACAGGGCCGCTAGGCGCAGGCAGACCACGTCCAGCAGGATACGCGGCTGGTCGGACCATCGCATGCGCCCCTCCACCTCGGCCACCATATCCAGCGCCCTCAGGAGCGTCGCCGTGTCGGTCACGCCTAGGCCGTGGGAGTCTCCCCCGGGCGCTCCTACCGTGTGCACTAGGGCGTCACGAAGGCACTCCAGCAGGCCGAGGGCCAGGTGACGAGGGTCGTGACCCTCGTCGTAGGCCTCCGCCAGCACGGCTAGGGCCTGGCCGATATCGCCGCCCCTACACAGGGAGAGCGCTCGCTCAGCTATCTCCAGGCGTTTGAAACCCACTAGCTCCCTCACGCCGGCAAGGGTGAGCTCACCTCGACCATAAGACACGGCCTGGTCGAGAAGGCTCAGGGCGTCGCGAAGGGAGCCGTCGGCCGCCCTGGCGAGCAAGAGATAGGCCTCGTCCGGCCCTGTGACGCCCACATCCGCCGCGATGTCTTTGAGCCTTCCGGCGATGGCCTTTACAGGCAGGCGGTGAAAGTAAAAACATTGACAACGAGAGGAGATGGTGGCCGGTATCCTGTGGGGTTCGGTGGTAGCCAGAATGAATAGTACGTGCTCCGGCGGGTCCTCCAGGGTCTTGAGCAGGGCGTTGAAGGCCTCCGTAGTGAGCATGTGAACCTCGTCTATGATGTATACCTTCTTGCGGCAATCGGTGGGGGAGTACTTCACGTTCTCCCGTAATTCCCTGCTCTCGTCGATACCCCTGTTAGAGGCCGCATCTATCTCTATGACATCCAGGGAGGCCCCGGCGGCGATCCGCGAACAGGTCGTGCACTCGTTACAGGGCTCCTCGCGGGGACCTCTCTCACAGTTCACGGCTTTGGCTAAGATCCTGGCCACCGTGGTCTTGCCCGTGCCGCGGGGCCCGGCGAATATGTACGCATGGGAGGTGGTGCCCCGGCGCAGGGCGTTCTGCAGGGTCCTCAAGATATGCTCCTGTCCCACTACCTCGGCGAAGGTCTGGGGGCGCCATTTACGATAGAGGGCGACGTATTCTCGCACCATCATCACCCCTCGTGGGTTACTGTCATGATCATTCTTGCCCCCGGCGGGCTTTCCCTCTCCCGGGAGCCGCCAAAAAAATAGTTCCGCGGGACACTCCCCGCGGAAAATCTTTTGGCCGCGCACCCGTCTTCGAACATCCCCACCAAGCGTGACCTCTGTAGTTAGCTCCTGCCCGGCAACCCCACGGCACATGAGCGTCCCTGCTTACCGCTGCTCCCTCCCGGGCCTGACGGGGTTCACAGGTGCTCATTGCGCGGGACCTGACCATCATCACCACTTGCAGAGGGCGGACCTTGGCGGGAAATGCCCTCGGACGGGAGTTGTACCCCGCTATAGCGGATTGCGGGTTCAGGGCACCGCTACCTCCCCGTCTAGCGCGGCCAATCCCCAAAGACACCGGGAGTTCCCCTCTTAGGGAACTCCGACCTTGCGGAGAGGGTGGGATTCGAACCCACGGAGGGCTTGTAGCCCTCACGCGCTCTCCAGGCGCGCCGATTAAGCCAGACTCTCGCACCTCTCCACGACCCTATGGCGGAGGGAGTGGGATTCGAACCCACAAGCCCCGAAGGGCGCCGGTTTTCGAGACCGGTGCACTACCAGGTTGTGCGATCCCTCCGCGCCCCTTTTTCCCGTCGGTTGACGAAGAACTCTCTGATAATCGAGGCGCACTCCTCTCGCAGCACGCCCCCTACCACCCTAACACGGTGGTTTAACCTGGGATCCGCCAGGATGTCGTATAGGCTCCCCGCGGCACCGGCCGAGGGGTCCGCGGCCCCGTAGACCACTTCGTCCAGCCTCGCCAGGACCGCTGCCCCCGCACACATGGGGCACGGCTCCATGGTCACGTAGAGCCTGTGCCCGCTTAGCCGCCAATCACCCTTGACGCGGGCGGCCTCTCTAAGGGCCAGGATCTCGGCGTGAGCGGTCGGATCAGCGTCAAGCTCACGACGGTTATGCCCACGTCCGACTACTACTTGGTCTTCCAAGCGGACCACGACAGCACCTATCGGCACGTCCCCCGCGGCCCGAGCCCGGGCCGCCTCGGCAAGGGCCAGCCGCATGAATTTCTCGTGGTCCATAGAACCTCATCCCTGTGCGCCCGGGAGGACTCGAACCCCCGGCACGAGGTTTAGGAAACCTCTGCTCTATCCACCTGAGCTACGGGCGCCTGCTGCTCTCTTCGTGCGATCACAATAATACCACAAAGGCCTAGGAGCTGCAACTTGACGCTGAAAAGAAACCCGCACGGCTTTGAGTCGCACGGGCATAAACGGTGTGCGCCCTGGAGGATTCGAACCCCCGACCTACTGATCCGTAGTCAGTCGCTCTAATCCGCTGAGCTAAGGGCGCGCGTGGCGGAAGGGGAGGGATTCGAACCCTCGAAGGGGTTTTTGGCCCCTTAAACCCTTAGCAGGGGTTCGCCTTCAGCCAACTCGGCCACCCTTCCGCGTCGAAGCACCTTCAGTGCACTTAAAAATGATAGCACATTCGCTGACAATTGACAAGGTGAATCGATGGCGGAGGGGGTGGGATTCGAACCCACGGAGGGCTTGGAACCCTCGGCGGTTTTCAAGACCGCTCCGATAAACCGCTCCGGCACCCCTCCGTCATCCTCGGTGTGAAACAGTATAACACTGCGAACCTTTCACTGTCAATTTCGAGCCGGTCAATCTATCCGCTGTACGCCGCCCATATAGGGCACTAACGCATCCGGCACCCTCACCGTGCCGTCCGGCTGTTGATAATTCTCCAAGATCGCCGCCACGGTGCGACCCACAGCGAGGCCGGAGCCGTTTAATGTATGCACGTAGCGCAGCCTGCCACCGTCGCGCGGCCGGTACCTTATCTCGGCCCGACGGGCCTGAAAGTCCTCGAAGTTGCTGCAGGAGGAGATCTCGCGATAGGCGTTGGAGCTCGGTAGCCATACCTCTATATCATAAGTCTTCGCGGATGCGAAGGTCATATCCCCCGTGCTCAAGCAGACCACACGATAGGGAAGCTCGAGCCTCTGCAGGACGGCCTCGGCATGCTGCAACAGGGATTCCAGCTCCTCATAGGAACGCTCGGGAGTGGTAAATTTGACCAGTTCCACCTTGTTGAACTGGTGGTTCCTAATGAGCCCCCTGGTATCCCTTCCCGCAGCGCCCGCCTCAGCCCTGAAACAGGCGCTGTAGGCCGTGTAGTATAAGGGTAGCTCCTCCTCCTTCAAGACCTCTTCCCTGTGGATGTTAGTGACCGGGACCTCGGCCGTGGGTATCAGGTACAGTTCGTGGCTGCCCACCTTGAACATGTCCTCTTCGAACTTGGGCAGCTGCCCGGTGCCGAACATGCTCCTGGCGTTCACCAAGAAGGGCGGGAAGACCTCTGTGTAACCGTGCTCGGTGGTGTGGAGGTCCAGCATGAAGTTTATCAGCGCCCTCTCCAGCCGGGCCCCCAGGCCCTTGAGCAGCGGGAATCGCGCGCCGCTCATCTTCGCCGCCCGTTCGAAGTCGATTATGTCCAACTCCGCGGCCAGCTCCCAGTGGGGCTTCCAGTTGAAATCGAAGGCCGGCGGCTCTCCCCATCTCTTGATCTCTTGGTTAGCCGTCTCATCCGCCCCAACCGGTACCGTCGAATGGGGCAGGTTCGGGATCTCCATTAGGTAGCTGTCAATGCGCTCCTTGAGTTCCCGGATCTCCTCGTCCAGGGCCTTAACAGAGGCCGCGACCCGTCTCATCTCGGCGATGGCGTCCGAGGCATCTCGACCGGCTTTTCGCAGAAGCCCGATCTCTTCGGACACCTTATTCCGCCTCGCCTTTAGCTGCTCGACCTCGTACACCTTCTTGCGCCAGCGATCATCCAATGCGAGGAGCTCGTCGATGTCTACGTTGACGCCTTTGTCCCGAGCCCCCTTTTGGACTACCTCCGGGTTGGCTCGTATGAACTTGATATCCAGCATCAGCCTACGCCTCCTTGGCCGCTCCGAAGGCCCGCGCCAGGTTTACATCATACGGGGGGTATATAATCCCCCTATCGGTTATGATCCCAGTCACCAGCCTGGCCGGCGTGACATCGAAGGCCGGGTTGGCCACCGCTATCCCCTCGGGAGCCACGGCCTTTCCGCCCCAGGCGGTCACCTCGGACGGCGACCTCTCCTCGATGGGAATGTCCGCGCCCGTCTTCAGTTTGAGGTCCACGGTGGAGCTGGGCGCCGCGACGTAAAAGGGTATACCGTGCTCTCGGGCCAGCACCGCCACGGTGTAGGTCCCGATCTTGTTGGCCACGTCGCCGTTGGCGGCAATGCGGTCGGCTCCTACGACCACGAAATTGATCTTGCCCCTCTGCATGAAGTGCCCGGCCATGTTATCGGTGATCAGGGTCGCCGGTATGCCTTCTTGAACCATCTCCCAGGCCGTGAGCCGGGCCCCCTGAAGCAGAGGGCGGGTCTCATCTACGTACACATGGATGGATTTGCCAGACTCGTGAGCCGCCCGGATCACGCCGAGCGCCGTCCCGTAGCCGGCCGTGGCCAGGGCCCCGGCGTTGCAGTGGGTGAGGACTCCCCAACCGTCCTTGATGAGCCTAGCGCCGTATTCCCCGATCCTCCGGTTCATAGCCACATCCTCGGCCTGGATGGACCTGGCCTCGGCCTCCAGCGCCTTCAGGATACGGTCGCCGCCCTTACCGCGCACCGAACGCAACTTCGCCGTCATCCTCTCTATGGCCCAGAAGAGGTTTACGGCGGTGGGGCGAGTAGCCGCGAGCGTGTCCGCCGCCTCCTGAAAGCACCTCACGAGCTCAGCCTCGGGCAGCTCCCGTTGAACGGCTTGGCGGACTGCTTGGACGAGGCCGAAGGCGGCCGCCACTCCGATGGCGGGGGCGCCCCGCACGGCCATGTCCTTGATCGCCTGCGCCACCTCCCGATAGTGCTCGCATTCAAGATAGGTGAGCTCGGCGGGGAGCTTGCGTTGGTCTATGAGCCTCACCAAGCTCTCGGTGAGCGTGATGGTCTCCATCTGCCGCCCCTCCCTCTATTCAAGCCGGCTGTGTCTCAGGATGTCCCCGCAGGCGCAGTCCCGGTCCTGAGGCAAGTCCCTGATAATGGCGAAAAGCAGCCTCTTCAGCTTCTCGTTGTTGGCGGCGAAGACGCGGAGAACCTCCTCGTGGCTCACGGGCTCGATATCCTCCCGCCCCTCAAGCCCGGCGTCGTAGTCCGTGATCAGGGCGATGTTAATGTAGCACATCTCCAGCTCCCTGGCGAGCACGCACTCCGGATACTGCGTCATGTTGATCACTTCCCAGCCTTGACGGGAGAACCAACGGCTCTCGGAGCGGGTCGAGAACCTGGGCCCCTGGATGACCACCACCGTGCCCCCATCGTGGACCGTGATGCCCAGCTCACGTGCTTTCTCCACCGCCACCCGCCGCATCTGGGGGCAGTAGGGGTCGGCGGTGCTTATGTGCGTGGTGATAGGCCCGTCGTAGAAGGTGTCCTTCCGCCCAGTGGTGCGGTCCACGAACTGGTCGCTGACGACGAAATCGCCGGGCTTGATGTGCGGCTGCAGGCTGCCCGCCGCGCAGGGGCCGATGAGCCGCTTTACCCCGAGCTCCTTCATGGCCCATACGTTGGCCCTATAGGGGATCATGTGCGGAGGATACCTATGGTCGGAGCCGTGTCTGGGCAGAAAGGCCACGCGCCTGCCCTCCACGGTCGCCAAAGCGATGTAATCGCTGGGAGCTCCGTATGGGGTCTCCACCTTCACCCTTTCCACGTCTTCGAGGAACTCATAGAATCCGGACCCGCCGAACACACCGATCTCTGCTCTCCGTTCCACCGAACATCCCTCCGTTGCCTTAAATTGAAAAAGTCCTCGCCACTGACCTCCGTCAGGGACGAGAACCCTTCCCGCGTTGCCACCCTGATTGGCCCAAAGGGGCCCACTCTTGTCCCGGCGTAACGGGCCGGACCGGCGGACTTATCCCTAAGGCTTCGCCCGCAGGCTCCCGGGTGGATTCAGCGACAGCCGGGCCGTCTCGCACCTGCCGACGGCTCTCTGTCTTCCGGCATCCCGCCTACTAGTCCCGTTCCACGCCACAGCAGTATCACCTTCGGCCACTATCTTAGCACATGCCGTGATAAGGCACAAGTCAGCCCTTCATGACACCCATGGGCGTGATTCGCGCCACCTTGGTCGCAAGCCCGCTACCGTGGATGACCTCCACAACCATATCCAGGCTCTTATAGGCCGCGGGGGCCTCCTCGGCCAATGTCACGTCCCTGCTAGCACGGACAACTATCCCCCGCTCGGCCAGCTCCTGTCTGATGGCGCTTCCCCGTATGCTTCGCTTGGCCGCCCCTCTGCTGACCGACCGTCCCGCACCATGACACGCCGAACCGTAGGACAGCTCCATAGCCTTGGCCGTCCCCACGAGGACGAAGGAGCCCGAGGCCATGTCGCCGGGCACCAAGACGGGCTGCCCCACTGACCGGTAGGAGGCCGGAACCTCCGGCCGTCCGGGGCCGAAGGCGCGCGTCGCCCCTTTGCGGTGAACGCATACCTTCCGTCGCCGGCCGCCGATGAGGTGTTCCTCGATCTTGGCTATGTTGTGGGCCTGGTCGTAGACGGTCTCCACCCGCACATCTCCCAACACCCGCTCTAGAGACTTGCGCACGAGATGGGTCAGGATCTGTCGGTTGGCCCAAGCGTAGTTGGCGGCCGCGTTCATGGCCGCCAGGTACGCCTCTCCCTCGCTGGAGCGGAGGGGCGCGCACGCCAACTGCGGGTCGGGCAGGTCGATCCCGTACTTTCGGCTGGCCTTCAGCGTCGTGTCGATATACTCCGAGCACACCTGGTGCCCGAGCCCCCTCGACCCCGTGTGCAGGATGATGGTGAGCGTGTCCACCTCTAGTCCGAAGGCCCGGGCCACCGCCCTATCGAAGACCTCTTCGACGCGGCCCACCTCGATGAAATGGTTGCCGCCGCCGAGCGTGCCCAGCTGCGGTAGGCCCCTCTTCATGGCCCGTTTGGACATGGCCTCGGCCGAGGCGCCGCGCACGCAACCCTCCTCCTCAGTGTGGCGGAGGTCGGCCTCCTCGCCGAACCCCGCCTCGACGACCCAGCGGGCCCCCTCGGTCAAGGCCCGCCGTAGATCTTGCAGGCCAAAGCCCCGCTGGCGCTCGGAGCCCACTCCCGCCGGGATCTCCTCGAAGAGGACGTCCATGATCTGGGCCATCTTGCCCTCCGCCTCATCGGCCGGGACGTCCGCCCGCAGCAGCCTGACCCCGCAGTTGATATCATAGCCCACCCCGCCCGGCGAGATAACACCCTCCTTCATTGAGGTCGCGGCCACGCCCCCGATGGGGAAGCCGTATCCCCAGTGCATGTCCGGCATGGCGAGCACGTCACCTACCAGGCCCGGCAAACAGGCCACATTGGCCAGTTGCTCCGGGGCCTCGTCTACCCTGACCTGCTCGGAACCCTGTTCGTCGGTGAAGATGATGGCGTCCCGCTTCATATCGGGACGGTAACTCCTCGGAATGCGCCACATATACTCGTCCAAGCGTTCCAACGGTCCCTGCCAGGTAATCTTCATCACCCTCATCCTATATGTCCAGGATAACCGTGATCTCACACCGACCCTCACGCCGCACTATCGATAGGCCGTGATAGGTCGCTCCTTTGACCTCACAACCGACCCATATCTCGCCAGCGTCGTGCTCAGAGGCCTCGACGGACATCTGAGCCGACTCACCTCGGCCGAGGGACACTCGGGTGTTCCGAAAGCCGCTGTACAGCTTTCCCTCGGCCGCGCACCTGTAAATCAGCTCGTTCAACCACCGGACTATCAGCCCACGTTCGTCCGGGGCTGTCACGGTGATACGGCTCGTCCCCGTGGCCGGCGGCATGGGGCTTGGATCCAGGACCGCCAGCAACCCTTCTCCCAGGGCTTCGCAGGCCTCAGCCAGATCCCGGCCCCAGGCCCTGATCCGCACGTCAGCGGTATGTTCCAGCAGCTCAAACCCCTTCGTCTTCTTCTCGTCCGGCAACTCTGGCGATGGCGACCACCTTGTCATCTTCGTCCACCTTCATGAGCGTAACACCCTGGGTGTCGCGACCTTGGACCGGTATTCCCTCCACGGACAGGCGAATGATCACCCCGCCGGCGGATACCAGCATGACCTCTTCGCCGACCCTCACCGCCGCGGCCCCTGCTAGGAAGCCGGTCTTCTGCGTCCTGCGGAAGGCCTTGACTCCCTTCCCGCCGCGACGCTGCAGCCGGTATTGTGATAACGGGGTCCTCTTGCCGTATCCCCTCTCGCTGACCACCAGCAGATCCGTCCCCTCGGACACGACGTCCATGCAGATCACCTCGTCGCCGGCGTCCAGGGCTATGCCCGCTACGCCCATAGCCGTGCGGCCCATGGGCCGGACCTGCTCCTCTGTGAAACGAATGGCCATGCCCTGCCTGGTCACCAGGGTGATCTCCTGCTCCCCGGCTGTCAGGCGGACATCTATGAGCTCATCTCCCTCCTCCAGGGTGAGGGCTATGATGCCGGCCCTGCGGATGGTCCCGAACTCCTCAATGGTGGTCCTCTTGACCTTGCCCCGCCGGGTGCCCATGCACAGGAAACCCTTCTGGTCGAAGTGCTTGATGGGGATCACCGCCGTAACCTCTTCGTCAGGCCCGATGTCGATCAGGTTGACCACGGGAGTGCCCTTGGCCTGCCGGCCGGCCTCCGGTATCTCATACACCTTGCGACGGTAGACCTTTCCCCTGTTGGTGAAGAAGAGGATGTCGTGGTGCGTGGTGGTTATGAATAGGTGTTCCACGAAATCCTCGGCCCTGGGCTGGAGGCCGGTCACCCCGCGGCCGCCTCGCCGCTGGCTTCTGTAGGTGTTCACCGGCGTCCGTTTTACATATCCATGATGGGTCATAGTTATGACCACGTCTTCCTCGGCGATGAGGTCTTCGACGTCGAGCTCGGCTTCACCGGCCACGATGGAGGTGCGCCGTTCGTCGCCGTAGCGTTCCTTTATCTCCTCGAGCTCCCTCTTAATGATCTTGAGGACCATCTGCTCGCTGGCGAGCACCGCACGGAGATACTCGATGGTCTTCTGAAGCTCGGCATATTCCTCCTCCACCTTCTCCCTTTCCAGGCCGGTTAGCTTCTGTAGCCTCATGTCCAGGATGGCAGAGGCCTGCTTTTCCGTGAGGCCAAACCTCTCCATCAGGCCCTGTCGCGCCTCCTCCACCGTCTTGGAGGCCCGGATCAGGGCGATGACCGCGTCGATATTGTCCAGGGCTATACGCAGGCCCTCGAGGATATGGGCGCGGGCCTCGGCCTTTTCAAGCTCATAGCGCGTCCTACGGACGATGACCTCCTTCTGATGGTCTAGGTAATGACGGATCATCTCCCGAAGCCCCATCACTTTGGGGCTCCCGTCGACCAGGGCCAGCATGATGATCCCGAAGGTCTGCTGCATAGGCGTATACTTAAACAGGCGGTTCAGGACCACCCTGGCGTTGGCATCGCGCTTGAGGTCCACGACGATGCGCATGCCGGTCTTATCGGTCTCATCGCGCAGGTCGCTTATGCCCTCGATCTTCTTCTCTCGTGCCAGCTCGGCGATCTTCTCTATCAGCTTGGCCTTGTTGACCTGATAGGGCAGCTCCGTAATGACGATGCGGCTCCGGCCCCGGTCAGTGACCTCGATCTGGGCCCGAGCGCGCATCTTGATGATCCCGCGGCCGGTCTCGTAGGCCGAGCGGATGCCGTCCCGGCCCAGGATGAGGGCGCCCGTGGGGAAGTCCGGGCCCTTGATGGCCATCATGAGCTCTCGCCAGGTGACGTCGGGGTTGTCGATCATCATGTTTACGCCGTCGATCACCTCGGCCAGGTTGTGCGGCGGTATATTGGTGGCCATGCCGACGGCGATCCCCGAAGATCCGTTTACTAGCAGGTTGGGGAACCGGGACGGGAGGACATGCGGTTCCTCTAGGCTGTCGTCGAAGTTGAGGTCGAAGTCCACCGTCTCCTTGTCGATGTCTCGCAGCAGCTCCATGGACAGGGGCGATAGCCTAACCTCCGTGTAGCGCATCGCCGCGGGGCTGTCGCCGTCCACCGAGCCGAAGTTACCGTGGCCCTCCACCAGGGGGTACCTGGACACGAAGTCCTGGGCCATCCTGACCATGGCGTCGTAGACCGCCATGTCGCTGTGAGGATGGTATTTGCCGAGGACCTCGCCGACGACGCGGGCGGACTTCCGGAAGGGTTTGTCGGGGTTAAGCCCAAGCTCGTACATGGCGTATAGAATACGTCGATGGACTGGCTTGAGCCCATCCCTCACGTCCGGCAGGGCCCGGCTCACGATCACGCTCATGGCGTAATCGATGTACGACTCCCTCATCTCGTCCTCAATTCGCACGGGCAGGATCTTGCCCCCGCTGTAATCCACTGCTGTCACTTCCTCCGTCAACCGATAGTATCGAGGTTCCTGGCCTCCCTGGCATGGCGCTGGATGAACTCCCGCCGCGGCTGCACCTTGGCGCCCATTAGGGTCGTGAATATCTCATCGGCCAGGATGGCGTCCTCTAGTTCTACCTGCAGGAGAGTCCTCTTCTCCGGGTCCATGGTGGTCTCCCAGAGCTGCTCGGGGTTCATCTCACCAAGGCCCTTATACCTCTGGGGGCTTAGCTTCTCCACCCCGAGCTCCTGGCGCAGCCTCTCCAGCTGGGCGTCGTCGTACAGATAGTACTCCTTACCCCCCCTCCGGACCAGGTACAGGGGCGGCCGCGCTATGTACACGTAGCCGGCCTCAATGAGCGGCCTCATGTGCCGGTAGAAAAAGGTCAGGAGCAGAGTACGGATGTGCGACCCGTCGACGTCGGCGTCGGTCATCAGGATTACCTTATGGTACCGTACCTTGGACAGGTCGAACTCATCGCCGATCCCGCATCCCAGCGCGGTGATGATGGCCCGTATCTCCTCGTGGTTCAAGACCTTGTCAAGGCGCGCCTTTTCCACGTTGATTATCTTGCCCGTGAGGGGCAGGATGGCCTGGAAGCGCCGGTCGCGCCCCTGCTTCGCCGATCCGCCCGCCGAATCGCCCTCGACGAGGAACAGCTCCGCCAGGTGCGGGTCGCGTACCGTGCAGTCGGTCAGCTTGCCGGGGAGAGCGGAGACCTCAAGGGCGTTCTTCCTCCTGGTGAGCTCTCTGGCCCTGCGCGCGGCCTCCCTTGCCCTGGCCGCGCCGATGGACTTCTCGACGATCTTGCGGGCCACGCTCGGGTTCTCATCCATGAAGGCGCCGAGACCCTCCGCCACCACCGAGTCCACTATCCCTCGGACCTCGCTGTTGCCGAGCTTCGTCTTGGTCTGGCCCTCGAACTGCGGGTCGGGGAGCTTGACGTGCAGGACTGCCGTGAGCCCCTCCCGGATATCCTCCCCAGTGAGGTTCTGCTCGCCCTCCTTAAGCAGCCCGACCCTCCGGCCGTAATCGTTCACGGCACGGGTAAGCGCCATTTTGAACCCCGCCTCGTGGCTGCCGCCCTCGTGGGTTCGGATGGTATTGGCGAAGGAGAAGATGTTCTCCACGTATCCGTCGTGGAACTGCAGGGCGGCCTCCACGCGTACCCCATCCCGTTCCGCCTCTACGACGATGGGCCGCGGGTGGAGAGGGTCCTTGTTGCGATTGAGGTGTTCGACGAAGGAGCTCAGCCCACCCTCGTAGAGAAAGATATTCCTCTCCCTCGTTCTCGCGTCGAAAAGCGCGATCTTCAAGCCTCGGTTCAGGAAGGCGATCTCTCGCAGGCGTTGGGCGATGGTCTCGTAGTTGAAATCCACCGTCTCGAAGATCTGCGGGTCGGGCAGAAAGGTGGTCGTCGTACCGGTAGTATCGCTGTCGCCCAGGCGCTCCACTCCAGTAATGGGACGGCCCCGCTCGTAGACCTGCCTAAAGATGGCCCCGTCCCTCCTGACCACCACCTCGCAGCGGGCGGAAAGGGCGTTGACGACTGAGACGCCTACGCCGTGCAGTCCTCCCGAGACCTTGTATATCCCCTCCCCGAACTTGCCCCCGGCGTGCAGCATGGTCATCACGACCTCCAGAGCCGGCCGGCCTGTCTTGGCGTGGGTTTTCACGGGGATCCCCCTGCCGTTATCGGAGACGGTGACGCTACCATCGGCGTTGATAGTCACCTCTATCTCCGAGCAGTACCCGGCCAGGGCCTCGTCCACGCTGTTGTCGACCACCTCGTATACCAGATGGTGCAGGCCCTTGGGACCCGTACTGCCGATGTACATCCCGGGACGACGGCGAACTGCCTCCAGCCCCTCTAAAACCTGTATCTGGTCCTCTGTGTACTCGTACGATGGTCTGGCGTTGTTACCTGTCAACCCTGCTGGCCCCCTTACGACACCCCACCAGGCAGACCGGCGCGCCGACGTAACGTGGCCGGAGAGATAGGAGAGGAGTAGATGCACTCATCGGTGATAACGTAGGACTTACAAGCGCTACCCTGGGCGACGAGCACCTTCCCCTCGCTCCGCACCTGCTGTAACAGCTCCCGGGTCGGGCCCGGTCGGTTCTCAAGTTCCGCGTCCACAATGGCGATTATCTCGCGCAGATCCACCAGAACCTCGCCGCCTATGTGCAAGAACATTTCGCTACACCCCCATCCTGCCCCGCCCGTCGGAGGAGGGGCCGCAAGTCAGCTGGTAGGACCTCGCCCATCTCCTCCTCGGAGACGTCCGAACTTGACCTCAATAACATAGTCAGCGCCTGGAGAATCGTGTATGGCTCCTCGGCCCCCTTGGCCTCCTCCGTCCACTCAGCGACGAGGCGTTCCCTGGCCGCCTCGTACTCGGAGGGGCTGAGCCCGCCCACTTGCTCGCGAAGCGCATCCAGCGAGAGCCAGGGACACTCCCGCAACAGGTCGGTGGCATGTTGCACCCGGGCCTCTAGCTCCCGCGAACAAGAAGGACACATGGGGCCTTGGTCCTGCGGCGGCAGCAAGGCCCCACACCTCTCACAGGGCTTCCAGTTAGACATAACCTTCCACCTATATCTTTTCTTTTCCTCCTTCAAGACATGCTTCCACCTCTGGCTCAACGCAGCGTCCTCTATGGAACTCGCCATCTGCTCTATCCACCGCTCATCCTCGGCCGTGAGCCAGGAGTCGGGGAGATCTGCTCCGCACCAGCCGCCGGCAGGCGGAGGCGCGGGGCTAACCCCTACCTGCTCTTGCCCGACTACCCCAGTGCGGAACAGGATATCCTCGATTACCCCGTCGTCCCCAAGGGCGCTCCGGAGGCCTTCTAGCCACTCCCGCCGCTGCATGGAGAGCTCCTGTGCCCAGGCTGGGCTGTCGGTGAGGACGATTAGCTTCCGGTTGCGGACGGCGACGGCCCTGGTGTGGCGCGCGACGACCTCTCCCACTACCGTCGGCCACGCTTGGATGGCGAGGTGACGCTTGAGCCCCTTGGCTACGCCCATCTTCTCCAGGAGTTGGTCGAGCACTTGTCCGATTCTTTCCATGCTCCTTCACTCCCCGAGGCGGATACAGGAGAAGGCGATTTGGCCGCCGCCAACGGCCTCCGGCGGCTCGGTGCCGGACATAATGGTCTGCGTGGTTCCACTGAGGGTCCGCAACAGGTACTCGCGCCGCGACGCGTCCAGCTCGGACAGGACGTCGTCTAAGAGGAGTATCGGGCGCTCGCGCCTGACATCGGCTATGAAGTCGAGCTCGGCCAGCTTGAGGCTCAAGATAATCGTCCGCTGCTGGCCCTGAGAGGCGAACTGCCTCCCGTCCTGTCCATCGAGGATGAAGGCGTAGTCATCCCGATGGGGGCCCACCGCCGTGATGCCTGACGCCAGGTCCTTCGCCCTGTCTTGCTTCCAGGCTACGGCGAACTTGCCCGCGAGCGTCTCCGCGGCGTCGGCTATGTCCAGCGTCCGCAGGCTGGCGCGGTAGGAGAGGGAGAGCTCCTCGCGTCCATCGGTGATGTCACCCAGGTAGAGGGAGAGCCTGGCGGCGAGGCGACGTAAGGCCTTGACCCTCGCGAGAACTACCCTCGCGGCAGGCAGGGCCATTTGCTCCTCCCACATCTCGACGGCCCCGGCCTGCCCCCGCTTCAGGGCCGCGTTGCGTTGCGCGAGGGCCCTCTGGTAGGTGTTCTGCCAGCGCCCGAAGAGCGGGTACAGGCGCGTCAGCAGGCCATCGAGGAAATCCCGCCGCCCGGCGGGGCTGCCCTTAATGAGCAGGAGGTCGTCGGGCGCGAAGAAGACGGCGTTGGCCCTGCCTACGTACTCAGAAGGGCGTCTCGCAACGCCGTCTACCACGATCCTCTTCCCCTCTTGAACCCTATAACACACCTCAACCCGCATAGCGCCCCCAGTGCCGTGGAATTCTCCTTCCAAACGGAACCCGCCGGTCCCGAGGCGTACGAGGTCCTGGTCTCTAGCCCTTCGAGGGGAGCGCAGGGCGGTGAGGTAGAAGATGGCCTCGAGAAGGTTTGTTTTCCCCACGGCGTTGGGGCCGGAGATGTACGTGAACCCCGGCCGCAGGTAAAAGACCCGGTCGCGGTAGTTCCGGAAATCCCGTAAACTCAGCCGGCGGATTACCAGGCTCCCTGGCTCTAGCGGTAAACGGGCCTCCAACATCCAGCTCCTTCCACGCAGACGATGTCTCCAACGCGCAACTTCCTGCCACGCCTTGTTTCGACCTCACCGTTGACCCGGACGCGGCCCGAGAGAATCAAGTTCTTGGCCTGTCCACCCGTGCCCACGACTCTGGCCCATTTTAAGAAGGCGTCGAGTCGAATATACTCGCCCTCTATGGGAACATCCTCGGCCAAAGGCCTTCACCCCCCCCTTTACATGATCACCTTCATCGGGAGGACAATGCAATAATAGTCCTCGTGGAGGGGGGACCGCACCCTGGCGGCACTTCCCGGGCCAGTGGCCTCGAAGAGCACCTCATCAGAATCGACCGCTCCGAGGGCGTCGATCAAGAACTGGGCGTTAAAGGCGATATCCAGCTCCTCTCCGTCTACCTCCGCCGTCAGCTCCTCATCGACGCTCCCGAGGTCGGGCTCGTGGGCGAACACCCGTACGCTATCGGTGCGGACCTGCAGCTTGATGGCGTTGTCCTTATCTCGGGAGAGAAGCCACGCCCGTTCGCACGCGTCGTACAGGGCCCGCTTGTCCAGCCGCACCTGGGTTTGGAAATTAGAGGGGATGACCGCCCTGTATTCGGGATACCTGGCCTGAATGAGGCGGCTCCTCAGGACTATCCCTCCCACGTAGCAGGCGACGGTGCCCTCACCGATCGATACCTGAACCGTCTCCTCCGTCTGGTCCGGTAGGAGCCTGGCCAGCTCGTTCAGGGTACGGCCAGGGATAACGATCGCGACGTCCTCCTCCGGCCCCTCGCTTAAGCGAGCCTGACGGAAGGCCAGCCGAAAGCCGTCCGTCGCCACGAGGTCCACACGATCGGCGGCGATCTCGAGCAGCTGGCCCGTAAGAGCGGGCCGGGTCTCGTCGTGGGAGACGGCGAAGGAGGTGCTCGCGATCAGGTGCTTCAACAGCTTAGCGGGTAAGGAGAACGCCCTACGGCTCGGCTTCACCTCCTCCTCGGGAAACTGCTCTGGGTTCATACCGTGCAGTTGAACCTGCGACCTGCCCCAAAAGAGGGTTGTGGTGAAGCCCTCACCGCTAACCTGTACGGCGACGTCCCCGCCTGATATACGCTTGACGATATCCACTAGGTAACGCGCAGGAACCACCACCGAGCCTGGCTGCTCCACCCGGGCCTCAACCGTACACTCAAGGGACAGGTCGAGGTCGGTACCCCTGAGGGTAAGGTCGCCGCCCTCGGCGTGGAGCAGAATGCCTGTGAGCGCCGGCAGAGTGGTGCGCGTGGCTACCGCGCGCTGAACAATTTGCAGCGCCTCTGCGAATTTCTGTTGACCTATTATGATATGCAAGGTCGTGCCTCCTAACATGAACTGAGTATTTAAAAGAAATCTAGCAGCCGTAGTAGTAGGGACTGTGAGTTTGTGGATATGTCGTTAAGAAACCTAGCGTAGAGCGCTTTGTGTATGTGGATATGCATGTGGATAGTGTGGACATGTAATCCACTTATCACCGTCCCCTTCTCGACCGTCTAAGTTATCCACAGGGAAGGCAGGCTTACCCAAGGCCTTCCACAGGTGAGTCAACAGCTTATCTACTAAAATATACACAACTCGTCATGAAGCGCGGATCTTTTCACGCAGTTCGTCTAGGGTGGCATGCAGGTCCGGGTCCTGCTGCGCCTGGGAGGCGATCTTCTCACAAGCGTGCAGGACCGTCGTGTGGTCGCGCCCGCCGAATTTCTCGCCGATCCTGGGCAGTGAGAGGGTGGTCATCTCTCGCGCCAAGTACATGGCCACCTGTCTTGGGAAGGCCACCGCCCGGGTGCGCTTTCTTACCTTAAGGTCAGCCGTCTTCAGGTTGTAGTGCCTGGCCACTACCTGCTGAATGAGCTCCACCGATATCTCCTTGGGTCGGGTGGTGGGCAGTACGTCGCGCAAGGCCTCCTTGGCCATGTTGAGGTCGATGGGCGCCCGCGTCAGGGTGGAATAGGCCAGCAGGCGGATCAAGGCACCCTCGAGCTCACGGATGTTGGTGTTGATCTTGGTGGCGATGAACAGGATGACGTCCTCGGGGATGTCCAGGCTCTCCAGCTCGGCCTTTTTGCGCAGGATCGCCACCCGGGTCTCCAGATCGGGGGGTTGGATGTCGGAGATCAAGCCCCCCTCAAAACGCGAGCGGAGTCGCTCCTCGAGGGTGGGTATTTCCTTCGGCGGCCGGTCGCTCGAGACCACCACCTGTTTGTTCGCCGCGTGGAGAGCGTTGAAGGTGTGGAAGAACTCCTCCTGGGTGCTCTCCTTGCCGGCCAGGAACTGAATGTCGTCGATGAGGAGAACGTCGATGTTGCGGTAGCGGTTCCGGAACTCCACGGTCGTCTGGTCGCGGATGGAGTTGATGAGCTCGTTAGTAAAGGTCTCTGAGGAGACGTAGAGGACCTTCAGATTCGGGTAGTGCCGAAGGACATAGTGGCCTATCGCCTGCATGAGATGGGTCTTTCCCAGGCCGACGCCGCCATAAATAAAAAGCGGGTTGTAGGACCGGGCGGGCGACTCGGCCACGGCCAACGCCGCCGCGTGGGCGAAGCGGTTACCGTTGCCGATCACGAAGGTCTCGAAGGTATACTTCGGGTTCAGTGGACTGAGGCAGTTCGGGCTGAGGAGGGGAACCTCCACGGCGCTGGTCTCACCAGCCGAAGCGACCTGCTCGCGAGCGGCGTCGGCATGGATGGTAAAGCTCACGGTTAGGGGTTTACCGGTCAACAGGCGAACCGTATGGGCTATCCTGTCGGCGTACTTCTTCTGTACCCAGTCCCGGGCGAACTCGTTAGGGACCGCTATCACTATGTTATCTCCCGAGTACTCCACTACCCGAGTGTGCTTGAGCCAGGTCTCGAAGCTGGGCTTGGGCAGCTCCTCTTCCATAATCGCGAGGGTGCGATCCCAGAGGGATCCCATGTCGGTGGTCATGAAAGGAACCTCCCGTAGAAAGTGCTAGCGGGCCGGAGATGCCTCAGCCCGCGAACATGGCGGTCTCCCGAGGAGATGTGGCGTTATTCAGAAATTGTATACACAGAACAGAAAACGTTAACCATTGGCCCTTCGGGAACCGGCGAGAGATGTAGGTGTTTGTCGGATCGAAGGGGTTTATGGTAGGTCTTATGTCAAGGTATAACCTATTAACAAGTTAACCACAAACTTATCCACAAGTTGTGTATAAACCCGTGTTATGGTGGGATAATCCTGTTGTGTCGCAAATACCATCATAGCAAATTTTAGGCTGGTCATCAACAAGTCGCTCAGTACCTGGAGACCACTTGAAAGGCCGATTTCTGGTGTTCTCGGCCTCAGACTGCCGGTGGCAGGAAGGATTCTAGGGGTGATAGAAGCAGGGTTGGGGCGTCGACGCGTTGAAAGGAGAAAGGTACTATGAGCCTAGGCTGCCTGGGCCCGAGTTCCTTGACATCTTGCGGCGGGTCAGCTATAATCCTTTTGACTGTGCGTTATTAAGGATAAGGTGAATGGGCTGTCAACTTGCCCGTTCCTTTTTGCCTTTTGAGGAGGTGCCGGGTTGAAGCGCACATATCAGCCGAAAAGACGTAAGCGCAAGAGGACGCATGGATTTCTGCGGAGGTCGCGTACGCGGGGGGGGAGAAGGGTTTTGAAGAGCAGGAGATTGAAAGGACGGAAACGGTTAACGCCCTGAGGCCGCAGTATGTGGCCTTTTTCAGTTCGCAAGAGAGGGTTCTCGGTGAGAAAGGAACAGAGGCTTAGGAAAAGGCGGGCGTTTACGGGGGTGTACGAAGGGGGGCGTTCGTGCGCCAACCTGCTTTCCGTCCTCTATTACCTGGCTAACAGAATGGATATCACCAGGGTCGGCTTTTCGGTAAGCCGTAGGCTGGGGAAGGCCGTGGTCCGAAACAGGGTACGCAGACGTTACCGGGAGGCGTACCGGGCATTACGCGACAGAGTGCTCCCCGGGTATGATATCGTATTCATCGCGCGGCGGCCTGCGGCTGACGCCCAGTATGTAGAGATCGAGGCCTCAATAGAACAGCTGCTGCGCAAGGCGGGCCTGTTGCGGGAGGGGCGTTGAAGAGTGAAGGAGTTAGGATATGCGGTAAGATATATCCTGCTGGGGGGCATTGTTCTTTACAGGCGCCTTGTATCCCCGCTCAAGCCTAGGACGTGTCGGTTCTACCCGAGCTGTTCTGAGTACGCCTACGAGGCGGTTGCACGCTATGGTGCGTTAAGGGGCCTCCGGCTTAGCCTCGTGCGACTGGCCAAATGCCACCCGTGGAACCCGGGGGGCTATGACCCCGTACCTTAGCGTGTGCTCCGAGGCGGACGAGATAACATAGCCATGTGGGTTCCTGCTCGGGAACCCGGGAGGAGGGCAATATATTGAGCTGGTTAGTTAGCGTGATGCAGCAGGGGATGGAATACTTCTTTCAATTGACGGGCAATTATGGCATCGCCATCATCATCCTGACGGTGGTCATTAGGGTGGTGCTGCTCCCCTTTACCTTCTCCCAGGTTAAGGCGATGAAGAAGATGCAGGAGCTGCAGCCGGAGCTTAAGAAGCTGCAGAATAAGTATAAGAACGATCCCCAGCGCCTTAACAAGGAGACGATGGAGCTGTGGAAGAAGCACGGGGTAAATCCCTTCTCGGGCTGTTTGCCCCTGTTGCTGCAGATTCCCTTTCTGTGGGCCTTCTTCCGCATGCTTTACTCCTATGAGCCGCTCATAGGGGCGCCTTTTTTGTGGCTGTCCGACCTATCGCTGCCCGACCCAACCTATATACTGCCTGTGCTGGCGGCGGTGACCACCTATTGGCAGAGCAAGATCATGAGCCCGGCGGGCGTTGACGCCTCGCAGCAGACGATGCTGTACATGATGCCGATATTCCTCGGCTGGTTGGCGAGCCAGTACGCCGCCGGCCTCAGCCTATACTGGGTGGTAAGCAACCTTCTCGGCATCTTGCAGCAGTACCTGATGCCCGTCGGGTCGCCTGTGAAAGGGGAATCGACCTGATGGGCGAGTGGATCCACAAGAAAGCCCGCACGGTGGAGGAGGCGAAGCGAGCCCTTCTGGAGGAACTGGGAGCCAGCGAGGACGAGGTCGAGATAGAGGTGGTTGAGGAGCCCGCGAAGGGCCTGCTTGGCCTGCTGATGGGCCGAGAGGCCTGGGTCAAGGGGCGCCTTCTCGAGGACAAGGGGAAATTCGCGGCCAGGTTCCTGCAGGATATCACTGAGAGGATGGGCGTGCAGGCGACGGTTGAGGTAGAGGAGCGGGACGGAGATTACATCAAGGTGAACATACGGGGGCGGAACCTAGGGGTGCTCATCGGCCGCCGAGGGGATACGCTCGACGCCCTGCAGTATCTGGTAAATATCGCGGCGTCGAGGGCCGCCAAAGACGGGCCGGGGATAATAATCGATGCCGAGGGATATCGCCGGCGGAGGGAGCGGAGCTTGCGCAAGTTGGCGAGCCGCCTGTCGGAGAGGGTCAAGCGGACGGGGCGCCGCGTGGTCCTCGAACCCATGACGCCGCACGAGCGTAGGGTTATCCACCTGGCGTTACGGGACGATCCCTGCGTGGAGACGCACAGCGAGGGGGAGGAGCCCTATCGCAAGGTAGTCATAAGTTACAGGCGGAAGAGGCATCATTAGCAGACCACGACTTTTCTGGCCCGGTATCAGTCCGCTGGTGCCGGGCTGCTGTGTCTAGAGGAGGGGGTCTATGGAGGCCGAGGACACCATAGCCGCCATATCCACCGCCCTGGGCGAGGCGGGGCTGGGGACGGTCCGCGTGAGCGGAGGGCAGGCCTTGGAGGTAGCCGACAGGGTCTTCAGGGCGAGGTCGGGGGAGCGATTACGGGACGTGCCGACCTATACTGCCCGCCTGGGCCACGTGGTGGACGAGGCAGGCGAGCCCATAGATGAGGCTGTCGCCTTAGTGATGCGCGGGCCGCATAGCTACACCTGCGAGGACGTGGTGGAGTTCAGCTGTCACGGCGGGGGCTTGGTCCTGCGACGCGTGCTGGAGAGGTTATTGCAGGCCGGGGCGAGGCTGGCCGAGCCGGGGGAGTTCACCAAACGGGCCTTCGTCAACGGCCGGATCGACCTGGCGCAGGCGGAGGCGGTTATCGATGTCATAAGAGCTCGTACCGACGCTGGGTTGGCTCAGGCCCAGAGACAGCTCAGGGGCGCCCTGTCAGACAGGGTGAGGCAGCTGCGGCGAGACCTGCTGGAGGTGCTGGCGGCCATCGAGGCCAACATAGACTACCCCGATGAGGACGTCGGCGACGTGGACCGTGCGGCCCTTGGGCGCGTACTGACCGAGTGTCTCCGAGAGTGCGACCTGCTACTGCGAGACTCTCACAGGGGTATCATTCAGCGCGAGGGCGTGAGGACGGTCATCGCCGGACGGCCGAACGTCGGCAAGAGCTCGCTGCTGAACGTGCTCTTGGGCGCTGACCGGGCCATTGTCTCGGATGTCCCCGGGACCACGCGCGACGTCATCGAGGAGACCGCGAACATCGGTGGGGTGCCGGTGGTTATCGCCGACACGGCGGGCCTCCGGACGACCGAGGACAGCGTGGAGAGGATCGGGGTGGAGCGCGCCCGGGAGAAGCTGGGCCAGGCGGAGCTGGTGCTGGTGGTACTGGATACCTCGGCGGGCCTGCTCGAGGAGGACGTCGAGATCCTGGAGGCGGTCTCCGGGCGAAAGGCGGTGGTCGTTCGCAACAAGATCGACCTGCCTGGTCCGGGCATAGCGCGCGAAAGGATAGAGGCCTTGGCCGGCCCGCACCCGGTGGTCGACATGTGTTGTCTTACGGGCGAGGGGCGAGAGGAGCTCGAGAGGGCCATCCTGGAGGAGGTGCTGGGTGCGGCAAGGCATACCGGAGAGGTGTACCTCTCCAACACCCGGCATGTCGAGGCCATCATGGGTGCGAGAGAGGCCCTCGCTGAGGCCCGCCAGGCTCTCGACAGGGGGATACCGGCCGATATGGTGGCCATAGACATCCGGCGGGCGGTGGACTCCTTGGGCCGGGTCACGGGCGAGACCGTGGCGGAGGACCTCGTGGAGGAGATCTTCTCCCGCTTCTGCGTAGGGAAATGAGGCTGCCGCGAAGGGAGGTGGAGGCCCTTGGCCCCGGGCGCGGGGGCTTGGGCGATAAGCGTGAACACCGAATTCGACGTGATAGTCATAGGGACGGGGCACGCGGGATGCGAGGCGGCCCTCGCCACGGCGCGTATGGGGATGCGGACGCTGGCCTTGAGCGTCAACCTCGATAACGTGGCCCTGATGCCCTGTAACCCCGCGGTGGGTGGCCCTGCCAAGGGTCACCTTGTGCGGGAGATCGACGCGCTGGGGGGCGAGATGGGGGCCAACACCGACAGGGCCGCCATCCAGGTGAAGACCCTGAACACGAGCAAAGGGCCGGCGGTCAGGGCCCTGCGGGCCCAAACCGATAAGAAGAGGTACCAGGCGGCTATGAAGCGGGTCCTGGAAAGGCAGGCGAACCTGTGCTTGAGGCAGGGCATGGTGACCTCCATAGAGGTGACGGAGGGCAGGGTCACGGGGGTGGTCACCGCCACGGGGATCAGGTATCGGGCTCGGGCCGTCATCCTCACCGCCGGGGTTTATCTGCGGGGGAGGGTTATCACGGGCGATGCCAGCCACGAGTCGGGTCCGCAGGGGCATCTTCCCGCAAGAGGGCTAAGCGAGTCGCTGCGGGGGCTTGGGCTGAAGCTCGGCAGGTTCAAGACCGGCACGCCGCCGCGGATTAACCGGCGGAGCGTGGATTTCTCTCGGCTGATACGCCAGCCAGGGGACCCGGAGCCGGGCCGGTTCTCGCACCGTCGGGTGCGGCGTTATCTCGACGACCACCCGCAGGTTGATTGCTGGCTGACCTACACCAACGAGGCCACACACCGCATCATCAGAGCGAATTTGCACCGGGCGCCGCTGTTCACCGGGGCTATAGAGGGGCGGGGGCCGAGGTACTGTCCCTCCATCGAGGACAAGATCGTCAGGTTCCCCGACAAGGAGAGACACCCGATATTTTTGGAGCCGGAAGGTTTGGATACCGAAGAGTTGTACGTGCTGGGCCTTTCGACGAGCCTGCCGGAGGACGTGCAGGAGGAGCTCCTTCACACCATCCCGGGGCTGGAGGAGGCGGAGCTCATGCGGCCCGGCTACGCCATCGAGTACGACTACCTGGTGCCCACTCAGCTCCACCCGACGCTGGAAGTGAAGGGCGTGCGCGGGCTGTACGCGGCCGGACAGATCAACGGCACCTCCGGTTACGAGGAGGCGGCGGCTCAGGGGATCATGGCCGGCATCAACGCCGCCTTCGCCTTGCAGGGACGGGAGCCGGTGGTTTTAGACCGGGCTGCGGCGTACATCGGCGTGCTGATCGACGACTTGGTGACCAAGGGCACCGATGAACCCTACAGGATGATGACGGCGCGGGCGGAGCACAGATTGCGCCTGCGCCAGGGGAACGCCGAGGAGCGCCTCATGGAGATCGGCTATCGGGTGGGGCTGATCGATGAGGCGGCATGGCAAGGGCACCTGTCCAGGCAGAGGGCCATCGAGGAGGAGATCGAGCGACTGGAGGCGAGCCGGGTCTATCCGGGGGACAGGCGGGTGCAGCGGATCCTGGAGGAGGCCGGGGCGAGCCCGCTGCGAGAGCCGGCCAGCCTGGCCGAGCTGTTGCGCAGGCCGGAGATGACGTATGACATGCTGGGCGGCTGCGACCCGGACCGCCCAGACCTGTCGGCGGCCCTGCGCGAGGAGGTGGAGACCCGGATCAAGTACGCCGGGTACATCAGGAAGCAGGAGGAGCAGGTGGCTCGGTTCCAACGCCTGGAGAGTCGTATGATCCCGGCCGACATCGACTACGGGGACGTCAGGGGCCTGTCTAACGAGGCGCGAGAGAAGCTCGCGGCCCTGCGCCCCCGGTCCATCGGCCAGGCGATGCGCATCTCAGGCGTCTCCCCGGCCGACCTTTCGGTGCTGATGGTCCACTTGGAGGCGAGGAGGCGAGGCGGCGGAGATGACGGAACGGGACGCGGCTCTACGGGCACTGAGAGCCGGCCTCGGCCGGATCGGGCTGGCTCTGGATGAGGATAGGCTGGAGAAGCTCGTCAGGTACGGCTTGATGGTGCTGGAATACGGGCGAAGGGTGAACCTCACGGCCGCTCGCGATATAGGGGACATGGTACACAAACATCTCATCGATTCGGCGAGCCCCTTGTTGTTGGACGAATGGCCGAGGGGGGCGCGGCTCCTGGACGTGGGAACCGGCGCTGGCCTGCCGGGCATAGTGTTGAAGATCTGTCGACCGGACCTCTGCCTGACCCTGCTCGACGCCCGGCGAAAGAGGGCCTGGGCCCTGGAGGAGATGGCCGCTGGGCTGGGGATAGAGGCCCAGGTCCTATGGGGCAGGGCGGAGGAGATGGCGCGCGAGGCCGGCCAGAGGGAGGCCTTCGACGTGGTCATAGCTAGGGCGGTGGCGCGTCTCGACGTGCTGTTGGAGCTGTGCGTGCCCTTCGTGACGCTAGGCGGTAGGTTCATCGCCATGAAGGGCCCCGGCGTGAGGGGCGAGGAGATGCGTCTTGGCGAGGCGGCGAGGGGGCTGCTGGGATGTGGGAGACCGCGGGAGAGAAGCCTCCATTTGCCGGCCGGCGCGGGCGAGAGGGTCCTGTTGGTGTTCCCGAAGTTGCGGGCGACGCCGCCGGAGTACCCGAGGTCGACGGGGGTGCCGGAGAAGAGGCCGTTGGGAGAGGGCGGTTAAGTCCGCCCTTGTTTCATGCCCGCCATTGGGGAGGAGGTATCGCCGGGGGCGCAGAATTGAACCCTATCGGAGCGAAAAGACGGGAGTGATTGTGGATGAAGGAGGGTTGGCTGAGGCGGGTGCTGCCTGCTAAAGACAGGGGCGAGACGGTCTCGGAGATCCCCGTCGATGCGGTAGTCTTTAACCCGTACCAGCCGAGGCGGTCCTTCGGCGAGGAGGAGCTGCGCGAGCTGGCGGGCAGCATCAGGGAGTACGGGGTCATTCAACCCATTGTCGTCCGTCCCTATGGCAAGGGGTTCGAGCTGATCGCAGGGGAGAGGCGGTTGCGCGCGGCGAAGTTGGCCGGTCTCGAGACGATACCGGCCATCGTCCGCGAGGCCTCCGACCGAGACACGGCCCTGCTCGCCCTGGTGGAAAACCTGCAGAGGGAAGACCTGTCCTTCCTCGACGAGGCCGAGGGTTACCAGCGCCTGCTGGAGGAGTTCGGCCTGACACAGGAGGAGCTGGCCAGGCGCGTGGGGAAGAGCCAGTCCACCATCGCCAACAAGCTGCGCTTGCTGAGGTTGCCCGAGAGCGTGCGGCGTGCCATCAGGGAGGGCGGCATCAGCGAGCGGCACGCGCGGGCCCTGCTGAGGCTGGATGAGGAAGAGGTACAGCTGGCCGTGGTGGAGAGGGTGGTCGAGGAGGACATGACGGTCAGGGAGGCGGAAGAGCTCGTGGCCAGCATCGCCGCCGGCCCGTCGGGCCGCGAGGGCGGCAGCGGAGCGCGGCGAGAGAGGGTTACGGCGGTGTTCAAGGACATACGCATATTTTTGAACTCCTTCCGCCAGGCCGTGGCGGCGCTGCGCAAGGCCGGCATAGCGGCCGAGATGACGCAGGCCGATGTGGGCGATGCCCTGGAGATCAGGGTGAGGATCCCGAAGGCGGGGGGAGGGGGCTGAGTTGAACCGTTCCACGTGGAACACGCCTATACAAGGGGGGATTGGCCTTGGGGCGGATCGTGGCCGTGGCTAACCAGAAGGGCGGAGTGGGCAAGACCACCACAGCGGTTAACCTGGGCGCCTGTTTGGCCGAGCTCGGCAAGCGGGTGCTCATCGTGGACTTGGACCCACAGGGACATTCCACCAGCGGGCTGGGGCTGGACAAGGGCGAGGTAGAGACGACCATCTACGATGTCCTGATCGAGGACGTCCCGGTACAGAGCGCCCTCCTCCCCACGGCGGTAGAGGGGTTGTTTCTCGTCCCGGCCACTGTGGACCTGGCCGGGGCCGAGGTGGAGCTCGTGTCCGCCCTGGCCAGGGAGACCAAGTTGAGGAGGGCGCTGCGGGAGCAAGCCGATTCCTTCAACTTGATCCTCATAGACTGCCCGCCGTCGCTGGGGCTCCTCACCATCAACGCCCTCACTGCGGCGGACTCGGTCCTCATCCCCATCCAGTGCGAGTACTTCGCCCTCGAGGGGCTCACGCAGCTCATGAACTCCATCCGGCTGGTTCAGCAGCATCTGAACCCCGACCTCAGGCTGGAGGGCGTGGTCATGACCATGTTCGACGGCAGAACCAAGCTCTCCGCTCAAGTCGTCGCAGAGGTGCGAAAGTATTTTAAGGATAAGGTTTACAAGACGGTGATCCCCCGCAACATACGCCTCAGTGAGGCGCCCAGCCACGGCATGCCCATCAGCACCTACGACCCGACCTCCAAGGGCGCAGAGGCCTACGCGGAGCTGGCGAGAGAGGTGATCAGCGGTGCCGGCTAAGAGGCGGCTGGGGAAGGGGCTCGGCGCCCTTCTGCCGGAGGTGGACCCGCTGCGGACGGGCGCGGCGGAGGGGGTCCAGAGCCTGAGGCTCAGTGATATCCGACCCAACCCCCACCAGCCGCGGCAGGAGTTCGACCCCGAGCGGCTGCAGGAGCTCGCCGATTCCATGCGAGAGCACGGGGTGGTACAGCCGGTGCTGGTGCGAAGATCATCGGCTGGCTATTATGAGCTCGTGGCCGGCGAACGCCGCTGGCGCGCGGCACAGATAGCGGGCCTGTCGCACATCCCGGCCATAGTCCGCGATCTCGATGACGAGGCCGCCATGGAGATCGCCCTCATCGAGAACCTGCAGCGGGAGGACCTCAATCCCATAGACGAGGCCAACGCCTACCGGCTACTCCTTGACAAGTTCGGGCTAACCCAGGAACAGTTGGCGGCCAAGATAGGTAAGAGTCGGCCCCAGATAGCGAATACCCTGCGGCTCCTGAGCCTGGAGCCCGAGATCCGAGAGATGCTGCAGGCGGGCAGGCTCTCCGTAGGACACGCCAAGGCCCTGCTGGGCCTCGCAGGCGGCGAGGAACGCGTGCAGTTCGCCCGGCGAGTCACCCAAGAGGGTCTGACCGTGAGGCAGGTGGAGGCCGCCATCAGGGAGCGGACGGCCTCGGCTCAGGGCGGCAAGGGGGCGGGACGCGGCCCGCGCTCAGCCGGCGATCCCATCGTCAGGGATCTGGAGGCTAGGCTGGAGCGGGCCCTGGGGACCCGTGTCCGCATAAAGGGACGTGGGGTCAAAGGCCGCATCGAAATCGATTACTACGACCGCGACGACCTCGACCGGATCCTGGACGCCATCCTGGGGCCGCAGGGCTCGGGGTGAGGGAAGGGAGGAGGGCTCTGTGCTCGGCACGGTAGTGAACGCCGCAGCCATCATTCTCGGCGGGCTCCTGGGCGCCTACGCCATTCCGAGCCTGCCCCGACCTATCGAGAGGACCGTGACGGGCGCGATAGGCCTGTCCGTGCTGCTCATCGGCGTCAAGATGGCTTGGCGCACTGAGGATATCGTCATCCCCCTTCTGAGCCTCGTCCTCGGGGGCCTTGCCGGCGAGATGCTGTCCATAGAGAGCAGGCTCGAGCGCCTCGGGCGAGCTATGGAGAGGTGGGTAGGTCCGACGCGGGGCGACTTCACCCGTGGCTTCGTGACCGCCACCCTCCTCTTCTGCGTCGGCGCCATGGCCGTGATGGGGGCCATCGAGGGCGGGCTCAGGGGAGACCATAGCATACTGTTCGCCAAGGCGGTGCTCGACGGGACGATGGCCTTAGTGTTCGCCTCTACCCTGGGCATTGGGGTGGCCCTCTCAGCCCTGCCGGTCCTCCTGTACCAGGGCAGCATCGCCCTGGCTGCCGGCCTGATAAGCTCTGTCCTCAGCGAGCCGATGGTGGAGGAGATGACGGCCACCGGCGGGATAATCATCCTCGGCGTGGCCCTGAACATCCTCGGGACCACCGACATCCGTGTGGGCAATCTCCTGCCGGCCGTGGTGGTCGCCCCCCTCCTGGTGGCCCTTTGGGGTTAGCTCGAGCTCGTGCTACCGTAACCCACAAACTTCGAAAAATTCGCCACTCGAACCACCAACTGGCCCCCTCTAGGCGGCAGGAGTCCTCTCCGCAACGTGGAAGTACTACTATCGGTTCTCAGGAAATCATTCCGGAGGAGGGGTAGATAGCGCATGAGGAAGCAACGTAGGATCGCCTTGATGGTGGCTGTCCTCTTCGCCGTCGGTGTGCTTCTGTCCGCTTGTGGTCAGGCGGACCAGGCTGGGGGCGGCGAGGACAAGCTCAAGGTCGGGCTGGTCTTCGACGTCGGCGGTCGCGGGGACCTGTCCTTTAACGACATGGCTTACGAGGGCTTGAACCGCGCCGCCGAGGAGTTCGGAGATCGGATAGAGGTTAAGTACCTGGAGCCGACCGGCGGCGGGGAGAACCGGGAAGAGCTGCTCCGCATGCTGGCCGAGGAGGGCTATGACCTGATCTTCGGCGTCGGCTTTCTCTTCACCGAGCACATCCAGAAGGTGGCCGCGGAGTTCCCGGACACCCACTTCGCGCTCATCGACGGTTACATCGCTGACCTGACCGAGGACAGCAATGTGGTCTGCCTCCTGTTCAAGGAGCACGAGGGTTCCTTCCTGGTGGGAGCGGCTGCGGCCCTGGCCACCGAGACCAACAAGATCGGCTTCGTAGGCGGCATGCAGATCCCGCTCATTGAGCGCTTCGAGGCCGGCTACCATGCCGGAGCGAAGTACATCAACCCCGACATCGAAGTCCTGGTCGACTACATCGGCACCACGAGCGAGGCCTTCAAGGATCCCTTCAAGGGCAAGGAGCTGGCCATGGCTCAGTACGACGCGGGCGCGGACATCGTCTACCACGCGTCCGGGGCCTCTGGAACCGGCGTCTTTGAGGCCGCGGTGGCCAAGGACAAGTTGGCCATCGGCGTCGATGCCGACCAGTCGCTGACCGCTTCTGAGGAGCAGAGGCCGCACATCCTCACCAGCATGCTCAAGCGGGTTGACGTTGCGGTTTACAACATCATCGCCGCCGAGGTGAAGGGTGAGTACAAGGGCGGATACCACATCTTCGGCCTCGCTGACGATGGGGTTGGCTACGCCGTCAACGAGTACAACGAGGCGATGATCGAGCCCTACAAGGCCAAGCTCGAGGAGCTCAAGCAGAAGATCATTTCCGGCGAGATCGTCGTCCCCGTGAACAACGCCGAGCTGGAGCAGTTCCTGCAAGACCTCGGCAGCTAAGCGACGAGACCAACGGGGGTGACCGGTTGGTCACCCCCATTTTTTGAGAAGGGGTTGGGTGATGTGCCTTCGCCCGTAATCGAAACCATTGGGCTGACCAAGGCCTTCCCGGGCGTAGTCGCCAACGATAGAATTGACCTCGAGATCCGTGCCGGGGAGATCCACGCCATCGTAGGTGAGAACGGGGCCGGCAAGAGCACCCTCATGCGTATCTTATGCGGCCTCTACCAGCCGGACCTGGGCGAGATTCGCCTGCGGGGCGTCCCCACGGTGATACGGGACCCCAGGCATGCCATCAAGCTGGGCATCGGCATGGTGCATCAGCACTTCATGCTGGTAGACCGGTTTACGGTTACGGAGAACGTCATCCTAGGGGCCGAGGGGACCCGCTGGGGGAGGCTCGATAGGCGAGCGGCCCGGCGGCGGATACTGGAGATCTGCGACAGGTACGGTTTCGACCTCGACCCCGACCTCGCCGTGGAAGAGCTTTCGGTCGGCCAGCAACAACGCGTGGAGATCGTGAAGGTCTTATACCGCGGAGCGGACATCATTATCATGGACGAGCCGACGGCGGTGTTGGTGCCGCAGGAGGTTCAAGAGCTCTTCGATAACCTCAGGCGCCTCGCCAAGTCAGGCAAGACCATAATCTTCATAAGCCACAAACTGGACGAGGTGCTCGACATCGCCGACAGGATCACCGTCCTGCGCGGCGGCAGGAAGGTTGGCACGGTGAAGGCCCAGGAGACGGACCGGAGAGGGCTCGCCGAGATGATGGTGGGGCGGCCGGTGCTCTTCTCCGTGGACAAGGAGGAACGCGCTCCGGGAGAGCCGCTCCTCAAGGTCGAGGGGCTGTCCCTCAAATCCGGCGAGCGGTACCTCCTCCGCGATGTATCCCTGGAGGTGCGCGGCGGGGAGATCTACGGCATAGCGGGCGTCGAGGGGAACGGCCAGACTGAGCTCGTTGAGGTGATCATGGGGTTGCGACGGCCTACGACGGGCCGCATCCTTCTGGCCGCACAGGACGTCACGGGCCTGCCCGTAGGCCGAGTGCGCGGCCACGGCGTCTCCTTCGTCCCCGAGGACAGACACAGGCGCGGGCTGATCCTGAACATGACTGTCTGGGAGAACCTCTTCCTCGGCCGACATCGCGCGCGCCGGCTCACAGCCGGGCCCCTGTTGCGACGGATCGTCATGCTGGGCGAGGCCGACGAGCTGGTCCAGGAGTACGATATACGGGTTGGGTCTACGGGACAGCCCGTCAGCTCCCTGTCGGGAGGCAACCAACAGAAGGTGATCCTGGCGCGAGAGCTTGCGGGGCAGCCCAGGGTGATCATAGCGTCACAGCCCACACGCGGCCTTGACGTGGGCGCCATAGAGTTCGTCCGCCAACGGCTTATCGCGGCCAGGGCAGCCGGCCTCGCGGTCCTAATCGTATCCGCAGACCTGGAGGAGGTTCTGGCCTTGAGCGACCGGATAGGGGTGATGTACGGCGGGCGGCTGGTCAAGGAGGTAGCCGCCAGCGAGACCACGGCCCAGGAGCTGGGGATGTACATGCTCGGGTCCACTACGGGTGCAAAGGAGGCGCGAGACCATGTCTTATAGAAGACGGCTGCTCGAGCTCGCCGCGCCGCTACTCGCGCTCCTCTTCGCCCTCCTCGTGGGCGGGATCTTCCTCCTGGCCATCGGCAAGGACCCGCTACAGGTATACCTTACCATGTTCAGGTTCAACCTGAGCCGGCTGGACAGTATTGGCTCAATTCTGTACAAGTCCACGCCGCTGATATTCTCGGGGCTGGCGGTGGCAGTGGGCTTCCGCGTGGGGCTGTTCAACATCGGCGTGGAAGGGCAATACTTCATCGGCGCCCTCTTGGCGTCCATAGTCGGCTTCTCCCTTCACGGCCTGCCCGTGTGGATTCATCTACCCCTCGTAGTGCTAGCCGGGATGCTGGGCGGCATGCTCTGGGCCTGGCTCCCCATCGTCTTGAAGCTCCGCCGCGGCGCCCATGAGGTTATCACCACCATTATGATGAACCACATAGCCTATGCCCTGGTGCTGTTCTTCATCACCTCCGTCTTCCTGGATACGGAGCAGGAGATGGTCAAGGGCCTGGGTAGCCCGCAGGTGAGGATGCCCAAGCTCCTTGAGACGGCGCGGATGCCCACCATGCACGGTTTCTTGGAGACCTTGGGCATCGAGCTGCCGCGGCACGTGTACCTGAACTGGTTCTTCCCACTGGGCATCCTGTTGGCCGTAGCCCTGTTCGTCATGTTGTGGCGAGCGGCCTATGGCTACGAGCTGCGCGCGGTAGGGGGCAACCCGGCCGCTGCTGAGACAGCGGGCATAAACACCCAGCGCACCATGCTGAGCGCCTTCCTGCTGAGTGGCGCCTTGGCAGGGCTGGTGGGGCTGAGCGACCTCCTGGGGTATTTCGGCTACCTGGACATCGACTTCCCCAAGGGGTATGGGTTCACCGGGATCGCGGTCGCCCTGCTCGCCCGTAACAGCATGTTGGGCGTCATCCTGACCGCGATACTGTTCGGTTTCTTGAGGCGCGGCGCTGAGGGCGTACAGGCCTTCGAGGGCGTCCCCATGGACACCATCGTGATCCTCGAGGGCGTCATCATCCTGAGCATAGTAGTGGCGGTGCAGATCGTTAACTGGTACGTGAGACGTCAAGAGAAGCTCATGAAGAGGCGACAGGTCACCATGGAAAGGGCCGGGGGGGATTGAGCGTGATCGGCGGTGAAATGTTAGCATCGGCCATTCGAATGACCATACCGATCCTGCTGACGGCCCTGGGCGCCATTCACGCGGAACGCAGCGGGATCGTCAATATCGGGCTCGAGGGGATGATGATCGTCGGCTCCTTCTGGGCGGCCTTCGGCGCCTACCACTACGGCCCCCTGGCGGGGCTGCTGTTCGGAATCATGGCCGGCGGCGCCCTCGCCCTCGTTCACGCGGCGGCCACGGTTACCTTCAGGGTCGACCACATAGTCTCCGGTGTAGCCTTGAACATCATCGCCTACGGCACCACGCGGTTCGCCAGCCTGAGCATCTTCGACAGGGCGACCACCAGCCCCCATGTGCAGTCACTGCCGGCTATCGACATCCCCGTGCTGGACAGGCTGCCCCTCATCGCACCACTGGCCAGCAACGTCTCGCCGGTGGTAATCCTCACCTTCGCGCTGGTGTTCTTGACGCGATGGGTGCTGTCCGAGACCACCTTCGGTTTAAGGCTGCGGGCTGTCGGCGAGAACCCGCAGGCCGCCGACACCCTGGGGGTTAACGTGTTCGCCATGCGGTATGCTGGCGTGATCATCAGCGGGCTGTTCGCGGGGCTGGCCGGGGCCTACCTGGCGGTGGAACACACGGGAATGTACGTGGAGGGGATGACGCAGGGCAAGGGCTTTATCGCCTTGGCCGCCATGATCTTCGGCAACTGGGGCCCCATCGGGGCCATGGGGGCCTCTCTGCTCTTCGGGCTCTCGGAGGCCCTGGCTCTTCGGCAGGTGGTGGAGTTCATCCCCTACGAGTTCTTCAAGATGCTCCCCTACGTCTTGACCATCATCGTGGTGGGCGGCATCGTGCAGAGGTCGCGCCCGCCGGCCGCTGTGGGCACCTCCTATGAGCGTGGCGAGTAGGGTTACTGAGCCCTCTCCCACAGGGTGTCCATGATGGTCCAGCGGTTCTCGCGATAGTTCATCCACAACCCATAGGTGAAGGGTTCGCCGTCCGCGACGCCCTGTATCACTACCACCAGCGCCTGTCCCTCGTGCTGTACCTCGTCGGTCACGATGAACCGCTCGAGGTCGAAGGTGCCGGAGTGGTACAGGTCGAGCAGGGCGGCCATATTTTCTCTGGCTTTGGCCTCCATGCCCTCCGGTATGGGCGGATGGAAGCGCATCAGGCCGGCCAGGTCCTCGGCCTTGACGGCCCTCAGGTATTCGGCGGCGGCCTCCTGGGCAGCGGCGATGTCCTCCGCGGTGTAGCCCTGGAACTGGGGCGGCTCTTCGCCGGAGGCGGGGCTCCCCTCGTTCCCGGGAGCGGCGGGCCCGCACCCATAGGCCAGCAAGAGGATCGCTATCAACAACAAGAGCAGCCTTGTCTTAGACATCAATCTGCCTCCCTTGGTTTGCCTCCTCCCAGCGTGGGCGCCTCACCTGGCCCCCGACGCTGGGCGAGCTGGCGGAATAATCTCACACAGGACTTCGTCCTGTTACGTCAAAATCCTACATGAGCCGCAATCCATTGAAAGGAAGTAATAGCCGTGTCCGTACAATCCCTGCTCGACTCCCTTGTAAGCAGCTTCCAGGCAGACCCCGGCCCCTTCCTCCTGGCGGGCGCCGGCCTTCTCCTGTTCAGCTTCCTGGCCTCCCTCTGGGGGCTCCTGCAGAGCCAGCTGATGGCCCGTCGCCTGACGGCGCTGCTCCGTGGCCGCGGCGACCTTGACCTCGAGGGAATCCTCGTCAGGCAGGCGACCCTCTTAGAAGGTGCCCTGGCCGAGGTCAAGGAGATCCAGGCCGCGCAGGGAGAGCTCAGCCGGTCTCTCGGCGCCTGCGTCCGACGCGTAGGCTTGGTCCGCTTCAACGCCTTTCCCGACTGCGGCGGGGAGCTGAGCTTCGCGCTGGCCCTGCTCGACGACGAGCTCAACGGAGTGGTGGTATCAAGCCTTGCCGGACGGGACGATTCCAGGGTGTACGCCAAGCCGATACAGGCCGGCAGGTCCCCCTACCCCCTCTCGAGGGAGGAGCAGGAGGCCATAAACTGTGCCGCTGGGAAAAAAGGATAGCCCTGGCAGGAAATCCTCCCTCCCATAGCGAATGATATTCGAGCGTCTTTCTCACTATCTCTGGGGGAGGGGGCAACCTCGATGTCAGGCGCGGACCAGAAGTCCTTCACCATCCTAGTCATCCCGCACTCCGAAAAGCCCCTCATTAACGCTCGCGTCCCCCTTTGGGTGCTGCAGGTGCTAGCCCTCATCGCCACCGTCTTCTGGGTGGTCCTCCTAATTTTTGCTAATAATTACTATACCATGCACCGCCAGATGGCCGAGCTGCGCCAGCTGCGCCTCGTTACCCGGCAGCAGCAGGCCCAGATACAGGACCTGGTCGAGCGCACCAAGGCCCTGCGGGAGAACCTGCTCTACTTGGAGGAGCTCGACCGCCAGCTCAGGGAGCTGGCCGGCATTGAGGGCGACCTGGAGGCCGACGTAGTCCCCGCCGAGGCGACGGGCATGCTCACCGCTAGCAGAGGACAAGCCCAGGCCTCCGTGGCCGCGGCCACGGCGGACGCCGAGCCCCACAGCACCTTCGTGAGCCGGGTGGCCCTCGAGGACGCCCAGCGGGCGAGGGCGGTGTTGGAACAACTAGCCCAGGAGGTCGACAGGAGGCGCGAGAGCCTCGAGACCCTCAGGGTTGCCCTCGCCGAGCGGCAGGCGATGCTCGCGGCCCGACCCAGCATTTGGCCGGTCAACGGCATCATCACCTCCTATTTCGGTTACCGCTCCTCTCCCTATGGATACGGCAGGGAGCTGCACCAGGCCATCGACATCGCCGCCCCCTACGGCACGCCCGTGGTGGCTACGGGGGACGGCACGGTGGTCTTCGCCGGCTGGAAGGGAGGCTACGGCAAGGTCGTGATCATCGATCATGGCTACGGCTTCCGCACCGTTTATGGGCACAACTCCAAGCTGGTGGTGCACGTCGGCGATGAGGTTAAACGAGGCCAGATCATCGCCTACGTGGGTAGCACCGGCCGTAGCACAGGCCCCCACCTCCACTACGAGGTTATCGTGAACGGACGGCGCGAGAACCCGCTCCGATACATGAGCAGATCACTACACTGATTCTGAAAGGGGCAGAGCATGTTCTCTAAGAGGGAAGTGGAACACACGGGGAAAGTCGATACTGTCATCGGCAAGGGCACGGCGCTCAAGGGCAGCATAGAGAGCCAGGGCGTACTGCGCATCGACGGCCAGGTGGAAGGCGAGGTCCACAACAAGGGCGATGTGATCGTCGGGGAGGGCGCCCGCGTTACCGCGAACATCATCGGCCGTAACGTTGTGATCGCCGGCCAGGTCAACGGCAACGTGGATGTGGAGGGGACCCTGGAGATCCTGAAGACAGGCCGCCTCCACGGGGACATCAAGGCCGCTCAACTGGTGATCGCCTCGGGCGCCATATTCCAAGGCAGCAGCCAAATGCGTGTCGATGAGCCCTCCAAGGCCAAGGGCAAAGGTTAAGGTCGGGAAGTGGGGACGTGAAGTCGCTGATCATAGTAAACCCCGCAGCCGGGCGGGGAAGAGCCCTGCGCGTCTGGCGACGTCTTGAAGGCCAATGTCCCTTCACCTATGAGCTGCATTTCACCTCCCGTCCAGGTGAGGCCACTGAGGTGGCTCGCCAGGCCGCCGAGACGGGCTTTCAGCGCATCATCTCCATCGGCGGTGACGGGACTATCCACGAGATCGCGAACGGCCTCGCCGGCACCGGGGTGGCCCTCGGCATTATCCCCGGTGGCAACGGCAACGATTTCGCCCGTACTATGAACCTCCCGCGGGACCCCCAGCGTGCCCTCCGTTGCGTGGCCGAGGCGCGGGTCAAGGCCGTGGACCTCGGTGTGGTCAACGGAAGGTACTTCGTCAACGTAGCCGGCCTGGGCTTTGACTGTGAGGTCGTCAGGGAGGTGAGTCGCCGGAAGGGCAGCTTCGCCGGTTCGCTGGTCTACCTGTACGCCGTCTTCAAGACCTTGGCGAGCTACACCAACGCCGACGTCCTCATTGACATCGACGGGACCAAGCGGTCGCGGCGGGTATTGATGTTGGCCGTGGCCAACGGCAGGTATTACGGCGGCGGCATGAACGTCGCCCCCCACGCCCGCGCCGACGACGGCGCCTTCGACATCTGCGTCGCGGGGGACCTGACGCGGCCCGAGGTGGTGGTCAACGTCCCCAAGATGTACCTGGGCACCCACCTCTCCCACCCCAAGGTCGAGTACTTCCGCGGCGTCCGCGTTCGCGTCGAGAGCGAGCGCCAGCTCCCGATCCAATGCGACGGGGAACTTGTCGGGAACACTCCGGCGGAGTTCACCGTCTCCGCTGGTTCACTTACGGTCATCGTTCCCTGAGGCGGCCTGCCTAGCGAGGGGCCGCCTCCCTTTTTGGACACACTACGGGCGGGAGGTGCTCTAGGTGTTGTTCAAGGACCGCAGCGAGGCCGGGACGCTCCTCGGCAGGGCTCTGGTCGATGGAGTACGTCGGCCGGCGGTCGTCCTCGGCGTCCCCCGCGGCGGTGTGGTCGTGGCCTACGAGGTGGCGCGGGAGCTCGGGGCCCCGCTAGACGTGGTGATGGCGCGGAAGATAGGGCTGCCCTCCAACCCCGAACTGGCCATCGGCGCGGTCACCGAGGACGGGCAGGTGGTGGTGGACACCGGGGACGCAGGTCGGCTGCCGGTGGAGGAATCCTACCTTCAAGAGCAAGCCGCCCGCTTAGCGGCCGAGATCCGTCGCCGTCTCGACCGGTACAGGGCGGCGAGGCCGCCTGTTGACCTCAAGGGGAAGACGGCAGTGGTAGTAGACGACGGCATCGCGACCGGGATGACCCTGGCGGCCGCAGCCGCCGGCCTGGCCGCGAGGGAGCCGCGCGAGATCGTGGTCGCCGTGCCGGTCGCCCCCCCAGAGGCACGCCAACGGTTCCGCGAGTTCGCCGCCTATGTCTGCCTAGAGGAGCCAGAGCCCTTCTACGCTGTGGGGCAGTTTTACGCAGATTTCCGGCCGGTCTCCGACGAGCGCGTCGTGGCCCTGCTACGCGACGCCGCGCATAACCCCCCTCAGCCGGGAGAAAGCTAGGACCAGAGACCGAGATGCAGGGGGGTGAGCACGTGGGCAGGGTTGTCGCCGTCGAGGAGGGCCTCGGGCCAGTGAGGGAAGAGCTTCAGCGCCGCGGCTACACCGTCGTCGGCATGGACAGGGCGCGCAGCGCCCACGCCATTGTTGTAAGTGGCATGGACGATGCCTTCCTGGACGCTCAGAACATCGTTACGCGTGCGCCGGTGATCAACGCTCAGGGGATGACCCCCGAGGAGGTCGCCCGAGACATCGGCAGACGATTGCTGGAGTGAGGGCCGGTCGGCCCTCTTTCAGTCATTGTCTCCGCTCGCCGCGGCGGCCCGCTCGCCCAGGATGACGGGATGGACCCCGGCGGCGATCACTCGGGCCATCCTCATCACCAGGCTGAGACGGGTGTTCTGCAGGACGAAGTACTCCATCAGTCCCCCCACGTTTACCGTACCGGTTATGTAAAGGTCACCTACCGCCGGGAGATCCTTGTGGACCCCTGCGCCCGGCTGCAGAGGCCCAAGGCCCACGCTCACCGTGCCCACGTTGTCAAGCCGTCCGAGACAGGCATCCACGGCGAGGATCGCTCCGAACCTGCCCTGAATCCGGTTCAGGACCTGCACGATGTTGGTGGCGTGAACGGGCTCATCGAGGGTCCCGTAGACCGTCGCCGACCCGCGGCCCATCTCCTCGAGCATCGAGCCCACCAGAGGGCCGAGGGCGTCACCGGTAGACCTGTCGGTCCCGATACAGACCACGGCGATCCCCCGCTTACCAACCTGCCGAAAGGGCTCCAACAGGGCGATGAGATGTCTGGTTACCAGGGCCGAGGCCGAGGGGTCGTCGACGGAGACCCGCAGGTGCCCGGCCGTACCCCGTGCTGCCGGCACCAGTTGCTCGTCCATGGCTCACCCTCCAATCCGTGACGGTAGAAGTATATGGCAGAGCCGGTCGCGATATGTACCGGGCGGGCCCGGGCAGGACATGCAACCTAGTTGAAGAATTACAAGGATACAGCTATACCGCCGGAGGCGAAGCGATGACCATGGTAGATACCGCCGGTCGGGACCTAGAGGGGCTCGTAAGTAGGGCGGAGACCCTGCTCAACAGGGGAGAGCTCGACGAGGCCGAGGGCGTCCTGCGCCAGATCGTCACCCTTGACCCGTCCAACGTATGGGCGATCAATAAACTCGGGGTGGTGAAGGCCCGGCGGGGCGACCTCGACGCAGCGGGTGAGCTGTTCCGTCGCGCCATCGAGGTGGACGCGGAGTACGCCCCTCCCTACAGCAACCTAGGCAACTTGAGATATGATGCGGGCGACTACGAGGGGGCCCTCGAGCTCTACCAGAAGGCCCTCGCCATCGACCCCGAGTATGAGCCGGCCTACAACAACATGGCCGCAGCCTACAAGAAGCTAGGTCGCATCGAGGAGGCGGTGCGAGCCCTGAAGAAGTCCAGCAGGCTGAGGGCTCGCGCGGCGGGTCGGAGGGCCGGCGAGAGGTTCTCCCGCGCATCGGGCTGCCTGTTGCCCCTCCTGACCCTGGCCCTGCTCTTCTCCCTCCTGTGGGCCATGGGGTGATGCGAGAATGGAGCTCTCTCGCGTCAGACGCCGGCGCCTCCCCAGGCGCGCCCCGGGCCCCGGAATCGTCGGCGGTGCGCTCCTGCTCATGTTGGTCCTGGCCCTGGCTTCCTTCAACGGCCTCTACCTCACCCCGCGGCCGGGAGGGACGTCCTCACCGGCCCTCATAGTAAAACAGGTCCTCTCAGCACAGGTCGGCGCCACGGTTGAGGTCGCGGCAGGGGGCCTCTTAATCAGCGAGGGGCCCCGGGTCCGCTCTTGGCCCGGGGGACTCGTCCTGGACGTGGAGGGCCGCGACTTGATCGCAGCCTCCGGCGACCTGCTGGTGGCGGCTGAGACGGGCAGCAACCTGCTCACCCTGCAGCCCCTCCCGAACGGCTCGGCCAGCCAACTGTCGCTAGAGGGGGGGGCGGTGTCTTTGACGGGCCATGAGGCCGGCGTCCTGGTCCAGCTCCGAAGCGAGGAGCGCGAGGGCGATACGCTCCTCCTAGTGGACCCCCGGGGCGTCCTCTGGTCTAAGGAGGTAGCTCGGGCGCGTTTCTTCCAGGTCACTCGAGCCGAGAAGTACTTCTTCCTCGTCGGGGTGAAGGCCCAGGCCTCGGGTCAGCTCATCCCCCTGAACCTAGCCCTCTCGCCGGCGGGAGAGATTATCTGGACGCGTACCTTCGACGTAGAGGCCCCTCCGCTCGGCCTATTCGCCGGGACCCAGCTGCTTGCGGTGCTCTTCCCCTCCGAGGTGTGGGCCCTGGATACGGCCAACGGCGACATCCTCTGGAGATACCGGCAACAGGATTTGGTCAGGGCTGCCCTTCGGGCCTCCGCAGACCACGCCGCCCTCCTGCTGCAGGAGGGTTCGGCCACCCTGATGGTGGTTATCGGCCCCGGTGGTAGGGAAATATGGAGGAAGAGGATCCTGGACCCGGTCGAGGTGCTCCCAGGTTCACGGCCCAGGACCTTTCTGGTCGTAGCCCAACGGCACCTGTACTTGCTCGATGAACGCGGCCGGGTCGCTTGGGACTACGCCCCCCCAGGGGCTATCGTTGGGGCGGCGGGCGACGGCACGCTCTACGCGCTGAGCCTGGAGGATGGGCGGATCGTGCTCCTCGAGGCGCCCGTGGAGGGGTCGGAATAATGCGCTCGCGCCTCACCCGCTGGCTGGCGACCTCTGCGCTCACGGCCGCCCTCGCGGCCCTCGGCCTCGCGGCGGCCGGGGGGTTGCTTGAGGGCGCTCCGCTGTGGCTAACCACGACCGCGACTTTTGTTATAATCAAGATCGTCGGCGATCTCTTCTCCGCCCTTCTCGGGTGGCGGAAGAGGGCCGATGACCTCGAGAGGTACCTGATGGGGTGGGCGCGGTTCGCCGTGGTCGTGCTCACGGCGATAGCGGCCCTGACGGTGGTTGAGGGCTCTCTGGGTATATCGCTTCGGCCGCTCCTGCCCGGCCTCTTGGGCTACGCCGTCTTCGTCTACTGGGATCTTGAGGACGCCTGAGGGGGTACTGATGTGAACGCCGTCGACTGGTTCATAATCCTTCTTTTGACGGTATCAGCGCTCAACGGATTCATGGCGGGCTTCGTGCGGGTGGTCTTCGGGCTCGCGGGCTCGCTCATAGCCCTCGTGGTGGCGGCGCTTTACTGCTTGCGCCTGCGGGTCTGGCTCGACGTACAGTTCGGCCTCACGGACGCCATCACCGGCTTCTTAGCCCGCTACGTGAACCTGCCCCTGGGGCTGAGCCTGATGAAGATCGGCGAGGCAGGCCAGGGCGAACTGGCCGAGCTCGCTGACGCCCTGCACCTTCCCGCCCCCTACAAGGAGGCTGTGCTGGACTACGTCGCCACGGCCGTCCTTACGTCGACCGAGGCGGGGCTCGCGACCGTGGGGGAGCTCCTTTACCAGGGGTTGGCCTCGGCCATCGCCAACACGGTGGCCTTCTTCCTGCTCTTCTTCATCGTCCGCGGGCTGCTCCACTGGGTCGGCGCGGCCCTACACGGGCTCCTGGCCGGCTCGATGCCCGGCGTGAACCGCCTCGCGGGCGCCGTGGCGGGGCTTCTGCAGGGGGCCGTGGTGGTCACCCTCATCGCGGGCCTTAGCGCCCCCCTGCTGTCGGTGGGGCCGCTCAAGCCGCTGGCTGCGCTGGTGGAGGCGTCGTCTCTCGCGCCCTTCTTCCTGCGGGCCTTTTACACCATCAGCCCCTGGCTCATGACGCAAGTGCGACAGCTCGCCGGCACCTGGGAGGGGATTAGCTCATGCCTGATCTGAACCTGTCCTTCCTCGACTCCGAAGCCACCGCCCAGGCCCTCCTGGGCATACTGCAGGCCCTCGGCCGTGTACTGGTCATCATCGTCGCCGCCGTGGTGGCCAAGCGGATGACCAGGGCTCTGGTCGACCGTTACTTCCTTGCGCGACTGGACGAGCGTCGGTTATACCTCGCCGAGAAACGGGCCCGTACCTTGGCTCTCCTGGTCAAAAGCGTCGTCACCTACGTCATCGACTTCATCGTTATCCTGTCCATCCTCTCGGTGTTCAATGTGCCCATCGAGAGCGTCCTGGCCGCTGCCGGGATCGTGGGCTTGGCGGTCGGCTTCGGCGCCCAGAACCTGGTTCGCGACGTGATCACCGGCTTCTTTATCGTCTTCGAGGACCAGTTCGCCGTCGGCGAGCACGTCAAGGTGAACGGTAAGGAGGGCATAGTCGAGGAGATGGGCCTGCGCGTGACTAAGATACGCAGTTTCAGCGGTGAACTACACATCATCCCCAACGGGGCCATCTCAGAGGTCACCAACCTCTCCCGCGGGCCCATCAGGGTCATGTTCGAGGTGGAGGTGGCCTATGAGGAGGATATCGACCACGTGCTCTCGGTCCTGGAGGAGATAACCCAACGGGCTGCGGCGGAGATGGATTCCTTTCAAGAGGGGCCGAAGGTGCTCGGCGTAAACACCCTTGGCGCCTCGGGCGTCTCCGTGCTCATCTGGGGGCGCGTTAAGCCCGGAGAACAGTGGGCCGCGGGCCGGGAGCTGAAGCGGCGTATCAAGATTGGCCTCGACGAGGCGGGGATTGAGATCCCCTACCCGCGGCAGGTCATCGTGCCGCCCGAGGTCACGAAGATCCGGGCCGCCTTCGGCATCACCAGCAGGCACTCCGGCGACGAAGGGGGGAAGGACTGAAGTGCGGGAACGACGACAGTATCATATCGGGGACGTCGTGCGTCTGAAGAAGAAACACCCGTGCGGCGGGGACACGTGGCGGGTATATCGGACGGGCATGGACTTCGGGATCACCTGCCTGCAGTGCGGCCGCAGCGTGATGATACCCCGCAAGAAGTTCGAGAAGAGGGTGGTCGAGGTGGTGCGCTCGCCGTGAAGCTGGGGATAGTCGGCCTGCCCAACGTGGGGAAATCGTCTCTGTTCAACGCGCTGGCCGGAGCGCGTGCCGCCGTGGCCAGCTTCCCCTTTAGCACTGTGGAGCCAAACGTCGGGATCGCCCCCCTCCACGACCATCGCCTTGAGGCCGTGGCCCGTATCTTCGGGTCCGCTCGCGTAACCCCGGCCGCCATAAAGTACATCGACATCGCCGGCCTGGTCGAGGGCGCTAGCCGCGGCGAGGGGTTGGGCAACAGATTCCTCGCGCACATCAGGGAGGCGGACGCCATATTGCACGTGGTCCGCTGTTTCCAACGAGAGGACGTGAGCCACGCCGCCGGGCCGGTGGACCCAGCGAGGGACGTGGAGATCGTCAACACCGAGCTGATCCTCGCTGATATCGAGTCCATCGAGCGCCGGCGTGAACGCCTCAAGACCCATCTCAAGACCGGAGACCCGGAGTACAGATGGCAGGACGAGACCCTCGCCGCCGTGAGCGCGGAGCTGGACCGCGGTAAGGCCATCAGGGAGCTGCAGCTGGACGCCAAGGCTCGGGAATGGCTTTACCGGCAGGACTTCCTCACGGCCAAGCCGGTGCTCTACGTCGCCAACGTGGGGGAGGACGAGCTCGAGGGCCCGGTGTCCCTGGTCGAAGAGCTACGCGAGGCCGTAGGCGAGGCCCCGGTGGTGGTGCTCTCCGCCGCGTTGGAGCAGGAGCTCTCCGAGCTCGACCCCGCCGAGCGCAGGGAGTTCCTGTCCGAATGGGGGCTTGAGGAGAGGCCCCTTGACCTGCTCATAAAGGCCAGTTTCGCCTTGCTGGACCTCATAACCTTCATCACGGCCAACGACCGTGAGGCCAGGGCGTGGACCATCGAGGCGGGGACGCCCGCCGTAGTGGCCGCTGGGAAGGTCCATACGGACATGGCGCGTGGGTTCGTGGCCGCTGAGGTGATCCCGGCCCAGAGGTTGATGGAGGTCGGCTCCATGGCCCGGGCCAAGGAGGCCGGCATGGTCAGGCTTGAGGGGCGCGACTATGAGGTACAGGACGGAGACGTGATCCAATTTCGCTTCAACGTAAGTTGAAAGCGGCTGCCCGTTGGTGATATAATCAATAGGTGTCCAAGCCTTGATTCCCTGCTCCGGCCTTGGCCGGGGCCGCTAGTCCGAGGGGAGGTGATGTATGGTGCAGAACTACGAGCTCATTTTCGTGCTCAGGCCCGACCTGGAGGAGGCGAATACGGAGAAGGCCGTCGACCGGTTCCTCGAGCTCATCGAGAACCACGGGGGCACCGTCCATAACGTGGACAAGTGGGGCACGCGTAAGCTGGCCTATGAGGTCAAGGGCTACCGCGAGGGCTATTATGTAGTAGTCAACTTCAGCGGCGACGCAGCGTTATCCGCCGAGCTCACGCGGGTCCTGAGGATAGCCGATGACGTCATCCGCCATCTCCTCGTCCGGCAGGGCGAGGATGAATAACCACGAGGGGTGTGGTTTGAAATGCTCAACCGGATCATCCTGATCGGTCGGCTGACCAGGGACCCGGAGCCGCGTTACACCCAGTCTGGCGTACCAGTCACCACCTTCACCCTGGCCGTCGACAGGCCCTTCACCAACCAGCAGGGCGAGCGGCAGGCCGACTTCATCAACATAGTGGTCTGGCGAAGCCTAGCCGAGACTTGCGCACGCCACCTTAGCAAGGGTCGGCTGGTGGCCGTGGAGGGACGCCTGCAGATCAGGTCCTACGAGACCCAGGACGGACAGCGAAGACGAGTGGCTGAGGTGGTGGGGGACAACGTGCGCTTCCTGGACCGGCCGTCGGAAAGCCGAGAGGGATTTGGTCCGGGAGATGATTTCGGTAGGGAAGTAGAGGTCGGGCAGGAGGAGGATGATGACCTGCCCTTCTAGGCAAGAGGAGGGCTGATATGCCGAGAAAAGATCGCAGGAAAAAGGGAAAGCGTAAGGTTTGCGCCTTTTGCGTTGACAAGATCGAGGTCGTGGATTATAAGGACGTGGGGCGGCTACGGAAGTACATCACCGACCGGGGAAAGATCCTGCCCCGGCGCATTACGGGCAACTGCGCCCGGCACCAGCGTCAGCTGACCCGGGCCATAAAGCGTGCCCGTAACATCGCCCTGCTCCCCTTTACAGTGGAGTGAGCCCGGGGGCGCCGAGGCGCCCCTGGTCCTTTTCCCCAAGGCCATAAAAATTTTGGTCGCCCTCGCAGGGGAGGAAAAGGGATACGAGATGCAGAAGACTATATCCCCGCCTGTTGCCTGGGCGGGGAGTATTACTATATGCCAACTGCGGCCAACTCCTGGGCCGCAGCAGGTTGTGAAAGGGGCGGCATACTAGATGCCTGAGACCAAGACCAGACCTCTTATTGAGGGCGCCCTACTGGCCGCCATGGCGGTGGCCCTCATCTTGATCGGCTTTTACGTCCCCATCTTGGGGGCTGTCATAATCTTCCTCTGGCCGGTGCCGATCATCATTATCCAAATGCGCCACGGCCTGAGGATCGGCATCATGACCGTGGTCGTCGCCGGCCTTCTCTTGATGACCTTCGTGGGCCCCCTCCAGGCCCTGACGATCCTGCTCACCACGGGAACTATTGGACTCGCCTTCGGTTATGGGTTCGGGAGGCGCTGGCCCTCTGGGAGGGTGATGGTCCTGGGGGCGGTGGCCGTATTGGTATCTTTGGCCGCCTCCTTCGTCCTGTCGTTGGTGGTGTTGGACATTAACATCATCACCGACACCGTGGAGACGATGCGGCGCTCCATGGAGATGTCCGTGGGCTTTTACCGGTCCATCGGGGTGGAGGGTGAGGCCCTGGAGAGGATGGAGGGCGCCGTGGACCAGATGACCCAGGTGCTCTCCCTGCTCCTGCCCGCGGGATTCCTGCTGGGGGCGGTCTTCAACGCCTTTATCAACTACCAGGTCAGCAGGCTGGTGCTGATACGGCTCGGCTATGACATACCGCAGCTACCCCCCTTCGTAGAGTGGCGACTGCCGACGCCTACCGTCGGGGGGCTCATAGTCGTCTACATCTTCTGGTTCCTCTTCCAGCGCACCGGCCTCGGCCTTTACGAGAAACTGGCCATTAACCTGTTCTACCTCTTCGGGACCTTGTTCCTGGTTCAAGGCCTCGCCCTAGGCTATTACCTCCTCACGCGCTGGGGCGTGGCCAAGCCCCTGAAGGTCGCCCTCGTGATCTGGGCGCTCATGGTCCCCTTCGTGACCCAGATCATCACCTGGGTCGGGCTCTTTGACATCGTGTTGGACTTCCGCTCCATGTTGGAGTCGAGGCAGCGAACTTGATGGGAGGGAATCAAGTGAAGGTTATCCTCACTCAGGACGTCAAGGGCCTCGGCAGGGCCGGTGAGACGGTCACCGTGGCCGATGGTTACGCGCGCAACTACCTGATCCCCAAGGGCCTGGCGGAGGAGGCCACCGAGGGTAAGCTACGGGCCTTGCAGGAGAGGCAGAAGGTGGCCCGCAGGAAGCAGGCTGAGGAGCTAGCCGCGGCCCAGCAGCTGGCCGCTCGCGTAGAGGGGCTGACCCTGCGGTTATCGGCCAAGGCCGGCCAGGGCGGGAAGCTCTTCGGTTCCGTCACCAACAAGGACATCGCGGAGAGGCTCAGCGCCGAGCTCGGTGTGCCGCTGGAGAAGAGGAAAGTCGAGCTGGCGGAGCCCATAAAGGCCACCGGAAGCCACCGGGTTACCCTGCGTCTGCATCCAGAGGTCACCGCGACCCTCACTGTAGAGGTGGAGGGCGAATAGGGGAGGACAGGATGAAGGCATTCTTGCACAAGCTGGTAGGGGGCAAAGACATAGAGGCCGGGCCGCCTGACGAGGATCAGCTTCGTCGGCAGGTAAACGCCCTGTTCGGCATGCTGACAGAGCTCTATGGCTCTGACAGGCTCGTGCTCAAGGCCGGCAAGCTGCACGCCCTGCAGGCGATGAAGTCCGGCGAGATAGAACAGCAGGTCCTGGCCCTGCAGAGGCTGGTCTTCGAGGATCCCACTATCGACAAGGTCCCCTCTCGCGAGGAGCTGCCACAGGTCCTGGAGGAGATCCAGGAGGAGATAGCCGACATCATCGCCCGCCGCTCGGTGGAGGACGCCATCGAGAAGAAGATCGCCGAGAAGATGCAGGAGCGTCACGAGGAATATGTCCGCGAGATAAGATTGCAGGTTATCAAGGAGAGCTCCGGGCCGGAGAGCCCTCATACCCTCAAGAAGCTGGCCCTGCTGGAGAAGATGGAGCAGACCAAGCTGGCCAAGACGGCCCTGGAGGTGCTCACCCCCGCCAGCCTGGACGAGGTGGTGGGCCAGGAGCGGGCCATAAGGGCCCTGCTGGCCAAGATCGCCTCGCCCTACCCCCAGCACGTCCTCCTCTACGGGCCGCCGGGGGTGGGGAAGACCACCGTAGCCCGCCTCGTGCTGGAGGCGGCTAAGCGGATGAAGCACACTCCCTTCAGCCCAGAGGCCCCCTTCGTGGAGGTCGACGGCAGCACCTTACGCTGGGACCCCAGGGAGGCTACCAACCCCCTCTTGGGTTCGGTGCACGACCCCATTTACCAGGGGGCCCGGCGGGACCTGGCCGAAGGCGGAATACCCGAGCCCAAGCTGGGCCTCGTCTCCGAGGCCCACGGAGGGGTCCTGTTCATAGATGAGATCGGCGAGCTCGACCCGATCCTGCAGAACAAGCTCCTCAAGGTGCTGGAGGACAAGCGGGTTAAGTTCGACTCCTCGTATTATGACCCCACAGACCCCCAGGTCCCCAAGTACATCAGGAAGCTGTTCGAGGAGGGCGCCCCGGCCGATTTCGTGTTGATCGGCGCCACCACGCGCCGTCCGGAGAGCATAAGCCCCGCCTTCAGGTCGCGCTGCGCGGAGATCTACTTCGAGCCCCTCACGCCCGAGCACGTACGGGAGATAACCCGGCGCGCTGCGGCCAAGCTCGATGCTGACGTGGAGGAGCGGGTTCACGAGCTCATCAGCGAGTACACCAACGAGGGGCGGAAGGCCATAGGGCTGCTCGCCGATGCCTACGGCTTGGCCCTGCAGCGGTCGGCAGGGGACAGGCCCCGCGTCACCGCGCAGGACGCCCTTGAGGTGATCCAGAGCAGCCGTCTGTCGCCCAGCGTTCACGTTACCGCCGGTCAGAGCCCGGAGACGGGCAGGATATTCGCCGCCGCGGTCTCCGGCTTCGTGGGCTCCATCCTGGAGATCGAGGCCGTCACCTTCCCGGCCGCGGCGCGGGGCAAGGGGAAGGTCAGGTTCAACGAGACGGCCGGGAGCATGGCCCGTGATTCGGTGTTCAACGCCACCTCGGTCATCCGCCGTCTCACCGGGAAGGACCTCACGGACTACGACGTCCACGTCAACGTCGTGGGCGGCGGGCTCATAGACGGGCCCTCGGCGGGACTGGCCATAACCCTCTGCATATTAAGCTCCCTTGAGGGCAAGCCCCTCAGGCAGGATGTGGCGGTGACCGGCGAGGTCTCCATCCAGGGCAAGGTCAAGCCCGTGGGCGGGATCTACGAGAAGCTTTACGGCGCCCGGCAGGCGGGAATGAAACTCCTGCTCGTGCCCAGGGAGAACAGCAAGGACGTGCCACCACGACTCAGCGGCATAGAGGTCGCCCTGGTGAGCGACGTCCGCGAGGCCGCTGCTTACGTCTTCGCCGCTGCGGAGGAGGGAGAGCGGTGAGCGTCTTGGAGCGGGTGCCCCCCCAGAACCTGGAGGCCGAACAGTCGGTTCTGGGGGCCATGCTGATCGATAAAGAGGCCATCCTCAAAACCGAGTTCCTGGCGCCGGAGGACTTCTACAAGGACTCCCACCGTAAGCTCTTCGAGACCATGCGGGACCTCTTCGAGAAGGGGGAGGCCGTAGACATCATCACCGTCACCGAGGAACTCCGCCAGAGGGGGCTCCTAGGAGAGGTCGGCGGCGTCGCTTATCTCACGACCCTGGCCAACGCCGTCCCCACGGCGGCCAATGTGGAGTATTACGCGCGGATCGTGCAGGAGAAGGCCACCCTGCGGCGGCTGATCCAGGTGGCGACGGAGATAGCCCGGAGGGGTTACGCCGCGGAGGAGGAGGTCGAGGAGATCCTAGACGACGCCGAGCGGTCCATCCTCGGCATCTCCAGCCGCCGAGCCACGGGCGGCTATTACCACCTCAAGGACGTGATGCTGAGCGCCTGGGAGCGCATTGAGGAGGTGTGTGCCTCCAAAGGCGGCATCACGGGGATTTCGACCGGCTTTCGCGACCTGGACGCGCTGACCTCCGGCCTGCAGCCCTCGGACCTCATCGTCATCGCCGCCCGTCCCTCGATGGGCAAGACCATGTTGTGCTTGAACCTAGCCCGTCACGCGGCCGTGAACCTGGGGATACCCGTGTTCATCTTTAGCTTGGAGATGGCGCGGGAGCAGCTGGCCCAGCGGCTCCTCTGCGCCGAGGCCCACGTGGACAGCCAGCGCCTGCGGAGCGGGTTCCTGTCGGAGGCCGACTGGCCCAAGCTCACCGACGCCCTGGGCCGCTTGAGCAAGGCGCCCATCTACATCGATGACACGCCAAACCTCAGCGTCCTCGAGATACGGGCCAAAGCCCGGCGGCTCAAGGCCGAGCACGGTCTGGGCATGATCATCATCGACTATCTCCAGCTCATGCGCACCCGCGGCAGGGCGGAGAGCAGGCAGCAGGAGATCTCCGAGGTGTCGCGCTCCCTGAAGGCCCTAGCGCGGGAGCTGGAGGTGCCGGTAGTGGCGGCCTCCCAGCTGAGCCGTGCCGTGGAGCAGCGGACGGACAAACGGCCTCTGCTCTCCGACCTGAGGGAGTCGGGCGCCATCGAGCAGGACGCCGACCTCGTCGCCTTCATCTACCGTGAGGACTATTACAAGCCTCAGACGGAAAAGAAGAACATAGCGGAGATCATCATCGCCAAACAGCGCAACGGGCCCGTGGGCAAGGTGGAGCTGTACTTCAAAAAAGAGTACGGGGAATTCCAGGGGCTCGAACGCGTGCGCCAGGAACTCCCCGCAACCTAAGGGGCCTTAGTGCGGCGTTACTAACGCCTTACGGTGAGGCACCGCTGATACAGCCCGCGTTCCTTCAGGGCCTGTACCATCGTCTCCCCGATGTCCGCTGGGGTGGGCGCCACCGGTATCCCGCACGCCTCAAAGGCCGCTATCTTGTCCGCTGCGGTACCCTTGCCGCCGGCGATTATGGCGCCGGCGTGTCCCATACGCTTTCCCTTGGGGGCCGTCCGGCCGGCCACGAAGGCGATGACTGGCTTGTTCATGTTATCCTTGATCCACTGGGCCGCCCTCTCCTCGGCCACGCCGCCGATCTCGCCGATGAGAACGACCGCTAACGTGTCCGGATCCTCGTTGAACAGCTCTAGCGCCTCTATGAAGTCGGTTCCGTTAACGGGGTCGCCGCCGATCCCCACGCAGGTCGACTGGCCGATGCCCCGGCTGGTGAGCTGATGGACCGCCTCGTAGGTCAGCGTGCCCGAGCGGGACAGGACGCCGACGTGGCCGGGCGCGTGGATGTATCCCGGCATGATGCCCACCTTGGCCTCGCCCGGGCTGATGACGCCGGGACAGTTGGGGCCGACCAGCCGCGAGCGCTTCCCCTCCATGAACCGCTTTACCTTCACCATGTCCAGCACCGGGATGCCCTCTGTGATGCACACCACGAGCTCTATGCCCGCGTCCACGGCCTCCATTATGGCGTCGGCCGCGAAGGGCGGGGGCACGAAGATCATCGACGTGTTAGCCCCGGTCTCCTTCACAGCCTCCTCCACCGTGTCGAAGACGGGCAACCCGTCCACTAGGGTGCCTCCCTTGCCCGGGGTGACGCCGCCCACCACCTCGGTACCGTACTCCCTACACTGCAAGGTGTGAAACCTGCCGGCCGATCCGGTGATGCCCTGGGTTATCAGACGCGTCTTGCGGCTTACCAGGATGCTCACTGCGCCCCACCCCCCGTGCGAACTGCCTCTACTATCCTCTGAGCTGCGTCGGCCATGGAGGTAGCCGAGATGACGTCGAGGTCCGACTCCTCCAGCAGTTTCCGTCCCAGCTCCACGTTGGTGCCCTCAAGCCGGACCACGAGGGGTACGGTGATGCCGACCTCTCTGGCCGCCGCCAAGACGCCCTCGGCTATGGTGTCGCACTTCATGATCCCGCCGAAGATGTTAACCAGTACGCCCTTGACGTTGGAGTCGGCGAGGATGATCTTGAAGGCCTCGGTTACCCGCTGGACGTCAGCGCTGCCGCCGACGTCTAGGAAGTTGGCCGGCTCGCCGCCGAAGTGCTTGATGATGTCCATGGTGGCCATGGCCAGCCCGGCGCCGTTTACCATACAGCCGATGTCGCCGGAGAGGCTTATGTAACTGAGCCCGAACTCCGCGGCCCGGGCCTCGGCCGGGTCCTCCTCGTCGGGATCCCTGAGGTCAGCCAGCTCAGGGTGTCGGAACAGGGCGTTGGGGTCGAAGTTCAGCTTGGCGTCAAGCGCGAGGACCTCACCTTCGGCGGTGAGAACCAAGGGGTTGACCTCAACCATGGAGCAGTCCTTGGCTACGAAAACTCGGTAGAGCCCCAACATGAACCCCGTGACCTGCCTCGACAGTTCCGCCGGGATCCCCAGGCCTTTGGCCAGCCGGCGAGCCTGGAAGTGGGCCATTCCCACCCCAGGGTCGATGGTCTCCTTGAAGATCTTCTCCGGGGACCTCGCGGCCACTTCCTCGATGTCCACGCCTCCCTCCGCGGAGGCCATGAACACCACGCGGGAGGACTCCCTGTCCACGACCAGGCCCAGATAGAGCTCCCGGTCGATCTCATATGCCCGCTCGACCAGGACACGCTTGACGATCCTCCCCTCCGGCCCCGTCTGGTGGGTTACGAGCGGTCGGCCGAGCATGTTCTGGGCGTGCTCTGCGGCCTCCTGCGGGGAGCTCGCCAGCTTGACCCCGCCCGCCTTGCCCCGGCCGCCGGCGTGGATCTGGGCCTTGACCACCACCCTGCCCCCCAGCCGCTGGGCGATGTCCTGAACACTTGCGGCGTCCTCTGCTACGTAGCCCTCGGGAACAGCCACCCCGTGCTCCCTCAGTATCTGCTTGGCCTGAAACTCATGTACGTTCAATCTCTCACCCCTCTCTAATTATGGCCCGGACATGGGAAAAGGCCGCTACCTAACAAGATTTCACTAACGAGCGGGAGAAACCTGCCGCCCCGGGGCCTTCCGAACATTGCCTTTAGCACGGCGGTCAATTGTTCGGGCTCTCGTTGACAGGGCTTCGAATCTTCTGGTATCATGAGAAAGCATCGGGGAAAGTAGACCCTTGGAGGGGTTTCAGTGAGCGCCATCGTCGTGGTCGGAGGACAATGGGGTGACGAGGGCAAAGGCAAGATCACCGACTACCTCGCCCAGCGGGCCGACCTCATCGTGAGGTACCAGGGAGGCAACAACGCGGGCCACACGGTGGTGGTCGACGGGGCCGAATACAAGCTTCACCTGCTACCCTCCGGCATCCTGCATTCCAACAAGACCTGTATTATTGCCAGCGGGGTGGTGATAGACCCCTTTACGCTGGCGGAGGAGATCCGGGGCCTGGAACGGCAGGGGCTCACCACCGCCAATCTGGTCATAAGCCCGCTGGCCCACCTCGTGCTTCCCTATCATCTCGAACTGGACTCCCTCGAGGAGTCACGGCGCGGCCCCCGCGCCCTGGGCACCACGCGCCGCGGCATCGGCCCGGCTTACCAGGACAAGACCGCTCGTACGGGGCTCAGGGTCGCGGACCTCTTCGACCTCGACAGGCTGGCCATCAAGCTGGCCGAGGCCGTCGCCGAGAAGGCCGCGATTATCCGCAACGTGTACGGCTCGGATGCCCCGGAGGCGCTGGATATAGCCTACCTGGGCCGCAGGCTGCGGGAGATAGCGGAGGTGCTGAGGCCGTACTTAGCCGATACCAGCGCAGTGATCGACGCTGCCCTGCGTGAGGGGAAGCGGGTGCTGTTCGAGGGCGCGCAGGGGACCTTGCTGGACCTCGACTTCGGGACATACCCCTACGTAACCTCCTCTCACCCCACGGCAGGCGGCGCTTGTATCGGGGCCGGAGTGGGGCCGACCAGGATCGATTCCGTGCTCGGGGTGGTCAAGGCCTACACCTCACGCGTTGGCGACGGGCCTTTCCCCACCGAGCTGGCCGGCAAGCTCGGCCAGTACATCCGCGACAAGGGTCATGAGTACGGCACTACCACGGGGAGGCCTCGCCGCTGCGGTTGGCTCGACCTGGTGCTGGTCAAGTACGCTGCGAGGATCAACGGTATGGATTACCTGGCCCTCACCAAGCTCGACACGCTGGCGGAGCTTCCCGAGGTTTACCTGTGCACGGGTTACGAGCTGGACGGAGAGGAGATCGACGACGTCCCGCTGGACCCCGCCGACCTCGAGCGCTGTGTTCCGAGGTACGTCAAGCTCGAGGGCTGGCCCGCCCTCGAGGGCGTCAGGGCTTACGAGGAGCTGCCGTCGGCGGCCCGGCGCTATATCGAACTCATAGAGGACTTCGTCGGCGTTGAGGTGTGCATGGTCTCTGTGGGGCGGGAGCGTGAGGCGACGATAATACGGCGGGAGCTCCTGTAATAATTTCTCGCCCGCTCGACCTTGCGCCGGCCGCGGAATTGGGTTATAATTGTGACACCGGCGAGCGAGAGTAGCTCAGGGGTAGAGCATCGGCTTCCCAAGCCGAGTGTCGCGGGTTCGAATCCCGTCTCTCGCTCCATTGCTTTTTGTCTATTGCATCGCCGCAAGAGGTGTGATATTATAACGCTTGTGCTGGCGCGGTGCGTCAGCGCCGGGCTGATGTAGCTCAGCGGTAGAGCAGCTGATTCGTAATCAGCAGGTCGCGGGTTCAAATCCCGCCATCAGCTCCAAGGTCAGTTTTGGGGGTTTGGGCTCTCATCCCAAGCCCCTTCTCTTTTCCCCTCTGAGGGCTCTTCAGCTCGTCTTGGCGAAGAGGAGCTAAGCTGCTCTACGTCCCTCGCGACGATCTCTTGCCCTAGAACCTTACGTTGTCCCCTCTCGCCTCACGTACCCCCGCGCCGCGGCGTCCTTCGCCTCACCCCCTACGGCGTCTGAGAAAAGGCCCGAGACATAGGGCCTCGGGCTCCCCGTAGGGGGCGACCGCTGAACTGCCACCAGCGCTTGGGCATTGCGAAGCCCCTCTCTACGGTAGGTGAAGTAAGGGGTCCTGCGGCTTCCCGTCGATCCTGACCTCGAAATGGAGGTGGGGGCCGGTTGACCGCCCCGTGCTGCCCACCCGGGCTATCGGCTGGCCCGCGCTGACCCGCTGTCCAACCCTTACCAGCAGCGACGAGTTGTGGGCGTAGAGGGTAACCACACCGTCGCCATGGTCTATCATCACCGTGTTGCCGTAGCCGCCCTTCCACCCGGAGTAGATGACCTTACCCGAGGCCGCGGCCCGCACGGTGGTGCCGTGGGAGGCCGCTATGTCGATCCCGTAGTGCATCCTGCCCCAGCGCATGCCGAAGGACGAGGTTATGCGACCGCGCAGTGGCCAAGCGAGCTCGCCGTTCGGGGAGGCGATGGCCGTGGCCGCGACCTTGGCGCCCGGCACGATAAGCTCCTGGCCCACCTGTAACCTGGAGGGGTCCTCCAGGCCGTTGGCCTCGATGATCTGCTCCTCCTCCACCTGATACATCCTCGCGATCCTCCAGAGCGAGTCGCCCGCCCTCACCTCGTGTATGGTCCCGGGCACGGTGAGGATCTTGATCCTCTGCCCCACCCTGAGCGCGCTGGGATGGCTGATGCCGTTGATGCGCAACAGGGTCTGGACATCGGTGCCGTGGGCCAGGGCTAGGTCCCACAGCGTGTCGCCCTCTCGCACGGTGTACTCGATGACCTCGGGTGGCGCTGCGCCCTCTTCTCCACCATGCGAGGTCAACCACTCCAGAAGCCGTTGCCGCCGTGCCTCCAGGAGGTAGGCCTCCTCCTCCGCGAGCTCATAGAACCTTGAGAGCTCGGCTGAGCTCAAGAGCAGGCCCGGCCCTCCTGTCAATAGCGTCTCGTGGTACGGCAGCAGCTGGGCGCCGGCAGGTGACGATATGAAGAGCAACAGCCATAGAGCACAGAGTAGGCTGAACCTGAGCTTCATGGGCCTTTCTCCTTCCGAAAGCGTGTTGGTGCGGCGAACCGCGCTCCCCGACGATTATAACACAGTCGGTCGAGGGAGTGGCTACCCCGATGGGGCTAACCTAGCATTCCACCTGGGTGGACAATTATGACTGGCCGCTGGCATCTTCTGCGGAGGGAGGAAATGGCGTCCGGGCACAGAATAGACTACTCAGCACAGGCAAGGCAGGGTGAGACGAGTGGGCTTGCGATGGAAGTCAGTGCTGGCCGCTTCGTTGCTGGCTTTATTATTGTTAGGGGGTTGTACGTCCCCCCAGGCGGCCGTGGAGACGACCGGGCCGAAATTGTTGTCGGTGTACATAGACGGTGAGTTCGTCGGCTACGTCGCCGACCCCGAGGTCGTCACGCGGGCCGTGCAGGGGTTCCTCTGGTCGGAGCGGCAACGTTGGGGCATGTGGGTGAGGTCGGCCAGCGACATAACCTTCGTGCCCAGCCGTGACGGTGATGGCCCGATCCTCACCGACGCCTCGGAACTGGTCGCCGAGAGGATCGACGTGGTCACCGAGGCCGCTGGCATCTACGTGGACGGCCAGCCGGTGGTGGCCCTGCGGAGCCCGGAGGAGGCGGCGGAGGCCCTACGCGCCCTCGAGGACGCGTACCTCGCCGAGGTGGAGGCCAGGATCCGGGCCGAACGGCAGAACATCCGCTCTTTCTCCATAGATGAGGTGACACGCCCCGAGAAGGTGGAGACCCGGCCGTGGCTGGTTCATCCGGCCGAGGTCCGGACGGTTGAGGAGGCCGTGGCCATCCTCCAGAGGGGCACCGACAAGGTCATCATCCACGTGGTGAAGCCGGGAGAGTCCCTCTGGAGCATCGCCATGGCCAACGACATGACGGTGGAGGACCTCAGGAAGGCGAACCCGGAGGTGGACGCCAATCCCCATCTCATCCGGATCGGACAAGAGCTCAACCTGGTGGTCCCCGACCCCTACATCACCTACCACAGCACGGACACCGTGCAGTACGCCAAGGCCATTCCCTTCAGCGTGGAGGTCCGTTACAGCGCAGAGCACTGGCCGTGGGAGCGCTTTGTGAGCCGGTACGGGCAGTACGGCGAGAAGCTGGTTAGCGTGCGCACCATCAGAGAGAACGGCCGCCCCGTGAGCCGAGAGGTCATCGAGGAAGTGGTGGTCAGACAGCCCGTGAGCCAGATCGTGGTTCAGGGCACCCGGCCCATCCCCGACAGGGGCAGCGGTAGCCTCATCTGGCCCCTCGAGGGCAGGATCACGTCCGGTTACGGCTGGCGCAGCCTGGGCTTTCACCGTGGCGTGGACATCGCCGCCAACGTGGGCACACCGGTGAAGGCCGCTGACGCCGGCACCGTCATCACCGCTGGCTGGGTCGGCGGCTACGGCAAGGCCGTGTTCATCGACCACGGTGGGGGGAAGCTGGTCACGGTCTACGGCCACAACTCGGTCCTCAAGGTCAAGCCGGGCGATGTGGTCAGCAAGGGCCAGGTCATAGCCCTTTCGGGCAATACGGGCCGCAGCACCGGGCCCCACTTGCACTTCGAGATCCGCGTAAACGGCAGGGCGGTGGATCCCGTGGAGTACTTCAAGCGACAGACCCTCGGCCAGTGATAGGGAGGGGATAGAGGTGGCCCGCAGGCGGAGCCTTACCGTCCTCGTCGTGGGGTCTTTCCTGGCGCTGGCCTTTGCCGCCGGCGCCTTCTTCGGTTATTATGCCTACCGGCAGGGCGTGGGCGGCGTCGTGCACGCCTCCTACCGGCCCGCGCAGCCGGATGTCCCAGCCGCTGGCGAGATGTACGTGACCGTCATGTATTATTACCCCGACGCCGAGGCCTACGTCCCGCTCACCAGGTCCATGGCCGAGAGGAGGGCCGAATACTGGTGGGCTCTGGACACCCTCCTCGGAGGGCCCCCGGCGGACATGCCCCTGTCGGAGCGCCTGCGGCCGCGCGCGGTGGGCCAGCCGCGTGCCCTGGAGGTGGTCTTCCGCCGGGGCGGGTCGCTGTACGTGAAGCTCGCGGAGCCCTACCCTGAGCTCCCGCCAGAGGAGATAGATCACCTTGGCCGGGCTATCGTGGCCACCGCGGCCCAGTGGCCCGAGATAGAGGAGGTGCTGCTCTTCCGCGGCGACTCACGCCTGGGAGTGTGGCCCGTCCGCAGGACCCCTTACCTGTATCGGCCGCTCACCGTCCAGGGCACGACGTGGCTCTGCGCCCGTCCCCATTCCGGAGGGGACCTGGCGAGCGTCCTATCCGCCCTCCTGACGGCGCCCGCCGAGGGCGAGCTGGTCAACCTGCTCCCAGACGCCTGGGCCTACGAGGGCCTCGAGCTGGTGGATGACCAGGTCGTCGTCCGCCTGGCGACGGGCGGCAGGCCCTCCTGGAGGCTCGGGCCGACGGCCCTCGAGGTGCTGGCTGACGCCCTGGCGCTCACCGTGGGCCAGCTGCCGGATCCGCCGGCCCGGGTAACGCTGTCCCTGGACGGCGAGCCCTTTAAGGCGCCGGGGACGGGCGAGCCCTTCAGCGTCACCACCGCGCCGCCGAGGCGGCCCAATCCCACGCCGTGGCCGTCGCCCGGCGAGCCCTCGCCGGTGACCCTGGCCGCGGTGGGGGACGTCGCTCTGGCCCGGCGCGTTGCCGGCTACATCGAGGAGCGCGGGCTCGACTATCCCCTGGGCGCCGTCGCCGGCGTCCTCGGGGAGGCGGATCTGACCTTCGCCAACCTGGAGGCCGCCCTGGCCGAGGCTGGAAACCCCATCCCCGGCAAGGGGATCTGGCTCCGGGGCCGGCCGGAGTACGTGGAGGCGCTGGTCGACGCCGGCATTGACGTGGTCTCCCTGGCCAACAACCACATCCTAGACTATGATTCGCCGGCCCTGGAGGAGACGCTGGCGCTCCTGCGGTCGCGGGGCATCGCCGCGGTCGGGGCCGGGGCCGACGCGGAGGAGGCCAGTGAACCCCTCTACGCAGAGGTCGGGGGGCTGCGCCTCGTGTTCCTGGCCTATACCCGTTACGCCGACATCTTCTGGTCCTGGGACTATCCGAGGACCTTCGCGGCCGCCGAGGACCTGCCGGGCGTGGTCGGGCTTGACCCGGCCCGCGTCGTGCAGGACATCAGGAGGGTCCGGGACGAGGCCGACCTCGTGGTCGTATCCCTCCACTGGGGCGAGGAGGACGTACACCAGCCCCGGCCCGACCAGGTGGAGATGGCCCACGCCTTTGTGGACGCCGGCGCGTCGGTCGTCCTCGGGCATCACCCGCACGTCCTGCAGGGTGTGGAGGTGTACCGAGGGTCCCCCATCTTCTACAGCTTGGGCAATTTCGTCTACGACCAGAGGAAGAGGGCGCAGACCGAGACGGGCATCGCCCGCATCACCTTCCACGGCGCCCGGGTCGTGGACGTGGAGTTCCTACCCTGTCTCATCGACGAAGGCCGACCGCAGCTCGCGGCCGGCGACGATTGGCTCACCATAGCCAGAAACCTGCAGACCTACTCCCTTCCCCTGGGCGGCCAGGTAGAGGTGGAGGGTGCCTCGCCGCCGGCCGTAGAGATCCTCTGGCCCGAGAGGAACTGACCCCTGCTCTTTTCGTGGGCCTGAGCAGGGAAAGATGACCCGGCCACGAATTATGTTAACAGCAGGGAAGGGGGATCGCCCGTGAGGCGACGTGCTCTGGCCATCATCATCGCCCTTCTCGCCTCGCTGGTCCTCGGGTACCAGGGCCCCACCGCGCGGGCGGTGCAGTTCCTATGGGCGGATTACCGCGCCTGGGCCCACTGTCGAGACCTTAGCCGGATCGATGGCCCCCACTTCTTCGTCCTGTACCCACCGGGCTACGAGGCGGAGGCCCACCTCATCCTGCGCCTGGCCGAGAGGGGTCGCTCGGAGCTGGCCCTCGTTTTCGGTGCCGAGCCGCGGGGAAAGATAAGGGTGGTCCTCCACCCGTCACCCGCTGACATGGCCGCCATGTGGAGGTGGCCGGGGGGCCACACGGCCGCCGGAGCCTACCTCGGGGGGACCTTGAGCGTCCTGGCGGGGGCGAGTGAGGGCGAGCTGTATCGGGTGTTGGTCCACGAGCTCACACACCTCTTTGTGGACGAGCTGGCCCGTGGCGGCAGCCCGCGGTGGCTGTCAGAGGGCCTGGCCCAGCTGCTGGAGGACGAGCTGGCGGGATCCCTCTCCGTCGTGCCGCTAGAGATCACCTGGCCTCCGCCAGATTCCAGAAGCTGGCAACCGCTCGATGCGCTCTTCGCCGACCCCAGGCGACAGGACGAGGCCTACCTGCGCTCGCTGGTCGTGGCCTCGAGGCTCGTGGAGGAGCTCGGTCACGATGGCCTGACGGCCGTCCTCGAGCACATGGGCCGGGGGATGAGCTTCGCAGGGGCCTTCAAGCGGGTGACCGGCAGAGATTGGGCCGTCCAGCTCGACCTCTGGGCCCGACGGCGCGGGGAGGGATCCCCGGCCAGCCGAGAGAAGTATTAGGCGGATGAAGGGGGTGAGCGCATGCCCTCGCGTATCCTCGTGGTCGACGACGAGAGGCCCATAGCCGACATACTCAAGTTCAACCTGGAGAAAGAGGGTTACGAGACCCTAGTAGCCTACGACGGCCGCGAGGCCGTCAAGCTGGCGCTCACTGAGCGGCCGGACCTGATAATTTTGGATATAATGTTGCCGGAGATGGACGGCTTCGAGGTCTGTCGCCGCATCCGCAAGGAGTCGGCCGTCCCCATCCTCATGCTCACGGCCAAGGACGAGGAGATCGACAAGGTCCTGGGCTTGGAGCTCGGGGCCGACGATTACGTGACCAAGCCCTTTAGCCCCCGGGAGATCACCGCCCGGGTCAAGGCCGTGCTGCGCCGGGTGAAGGGCTCCTATTCCACAGACCAGGGCACGCTCCTGCGTTTCGGCAACCTGACCGTGGACCTGGCCAGTTACGAGGTGACCAAGGCCGGGCGGCGCATAGACCTCACCTACCGGGAGTTCGAGCTCTTGAAGTATCTGGCCCTGGGCGCGGGACAGGTCTTCTCGCGTGAGGTCCTCCTCAAGGAGGTCTGGGGCTACGATTACATCGGCGATACCCGCACTGTCGACGTTACCATCCGGCGCCTCAGGGAGAAGATAGAGGATGACCCCTCCAACCCCGTGTTCATCGGCACCAAGCGGGGAGTGGGGTACTTCTTCCGCAAGCTCAGGCCGGAGTAGGGGGATCGGCGGGGTGTTCAGAAGCATTCAGTGGAAGATGGTCATCATCTACCTTCTCCTGATCCTCCTGGCCATGGAGCTCATCGGCGCCTATCTCCTACGCTCCCTGGAACGGTACTACATAGACACCTTCGCGGAGGGCCTATACTACCAGGCAGAGGTCCTCTCCGGGCTGCTGGAACGGTACCTGGCCGAGTCCGACGGCGGCTGGCGACAGCAGAAGGGGTACCTCGACCGTCTGGTCGAGGAGTTCCGCGGCCAGGAAGGGGTGGAGGTCCTGGTGCTGGACGACCAGGGGTTCGTCGTCAGCGCCTCGGGGGAGAGTTGGCTGGAGAACAAACGCCTCACCCGTCCCGAGATCAGCCGGGCCTACGCCGGCGGCCGCGGGGAGGACGTGCGGGTGAACACCGACACCGGGGAGCGGGCCCTCTACCTCACCGTGCCCATCTTCGTGGGCGAGGAGGTGAGGGGCGTGGTCTACGTCATCGGCTCGCTGGAGAAGCGTTACGAGACCTTGGATGATATAAAGATGATCCTGTTCACGGCCACCCTTATAGCCCTCTCCGTGACGGGCCTTCTGGGCTTCGCCGTGGCCAGGACCATCACCGGCCCCATAGTCGAGCTCACCTCCAGGGCCCGGGAGATGGCGGCCGGGAACCTGAACCAGCAGATCAAGATCCACGCGAGGGATGAAATAGGTCAGCTGGGCCGGATGTTCAATCATATGGCGGCGAGGCTGCGGGAGACCCTGGCCGAGATCTCCAGCGAAAAGAGCAAGATCGAGGCCATACTGCAGAATATGACCGACGGGATCATCGCCATTGACCGGCGCTGGGTGATCATGTTCGCCAACCCTGCCGCGGCGCGCCTCCTCCGGACGGAGGGCTCGGACATGGTGGGAAGGCGTCTTGGGGACGTCCTGCCCGAGCACGACCTCGGGCCCCACATCGAGGAGGCGCTGGCGGGGTCGGGCCCGCTGGTCAAGGACCTCGTTCTGGCCGGACCCCCGCGGCGGGCGCTCCTCGCCCGCCTGGTCCCCTTCCGCGCGGACGAGGGGGATATCAAGGGGGTGGTGGTGGTCCTGCAGGACGTGACCGAGCAGCACCGCCTGGAGGAGCTGCGGAAGGAGTTCGTCGCCAACGTCTCCCACGAGCTCAAGACGCCGCTGACCACTATGAAGAGCTACCTGGAGACCCTCCTCGACGGCGCCCTCGAGAACCGTGAGGTGGCCCTCCGGTTCCTGAAGGTGGTGAGCAACGAGACCAACCGCATGGCCAGGCTGGTCTCCGACCTCCTGCAGCTGTCACAGATCGACTACGATACCGACCGCTGGGAGAGGGGGCCCGTGGACGTGTCATCGCTCTTGGAGGAGGCGGCCCTCAAGCTCTCCGGCCCGGCGGAGGAGAAGGGGCTTCGGATCGAGGTGCGGCCCGCTGTGGACCTCCCGCCCGCCTATGCCGCCAGGGACAGGCTGGAGCAGGTGGTGATCAACCTCCTGACCAACGCCATCGAGTTCACCCCCCGCGGCGGCCGCATAACCCTCACCGCCCAACGACAGGGCGATTACGTGCAGGTGACGGTTTCCGATACCGGGATCGGCATACCCCAAGAGGACCTGCCGCGGATCTTCGAGCGCTTCTACCGGGTCGACAAGGCCAGGTCCCGGCGCCTGGGCGGTACCGGGCTCGGGCTCTCCATCGCCCGGGAGATCGTCCAGGCCCACGGCGGCTCCATCAGCATTGAAAGCGAGCTCAACAAGGGGACGCGGGTTACCTTCACCGTTCCCGTGGCCCCATCAGAGGCGGGAGAGGACGCATGACGGGCCGCTGGCTGGAGATCCTGAAGGCGATAACCCTGGCCTTCCTCGTGGCGCTGAGCGTGGTCCTATCCTACTGGCTGTGGATGGGCCCGGTCTACGAGACGGACGGAGGCGGCGCAGAGCCGCCGCCGCCCCTGATGTCGCCCGAGGCCGTCAGGCTGTCGCTGCTGGGCCCGGAGCGGATCATCGTCCACCTCGGGCAGGACAAGCACACCGTGGTCTACCCGGGGTCGCGTGAGTACGAGAGGCTCTGGCAGGCGGCGTTGCACGTCCTGGCGTCCATGAGCCCCGTCGTGGCCGAGGCCGGGACGGGCTACGAGATCTCTGGCGACGCCCTGCGCAGGGCCCGGGCCGGGACGGGGATGGAGCTGGTCTTTCACAAGTACATGCCGGCCGGCGACTGGCTGGCCCTCTGGGGCTTTGCGGCCGAGGGGTTCCCGGCCGGAGAGGTGATGACCAACAGGCTCGCCTTCTTCGCGGCCGAGAACGTCGCCGTCTATGTCAAGGACGGGCCGGCCGGGGGCCTGCGCCCCCTTGGTTTCCTGGCGGAGGGCGCAGCGGGCCTGGCGGCGGCCGTAGAGGAGGTCGCCGAGAAGGCACCGCCCGACTACTTCGACGTCGCCGGCCTGAGCGGAGTCCCCATGGCCGAGGGGACGTATGTCCCTGTGCGGCCGCCTCAGCTGCCCCTGATTACCTGCGAGGACGAGCGGCCGGTGGAGGAGTATCTCGCCTCCCTGTTCTTCGAGGACATCGACGTGGTCCGCCGCATCGTGGAGCGGGACGGGGCGATCATCTTCACCGACGGGCGGCGAGCGGTGCGGTACTACCCCGATGGGCGGATGGAGTACACCGCTCCAGTGTACGAGCGGGAGGGGTATGTCCCCGACCTCCTGACCGACCTGGCCGAGGCCCACAGGTTCATCGCCCAACACGGCGGCTGGCCGGCCTACCCCTATCTCTATGACTTCCGGGCCGTCTCCAGGGGCGACGAGGGCCCAGCGGGGTTCGAGTTCAGGTTCGCCTTTCACCTGGACGGGTTTTCAGTGGTGGGCGACGAGGTCCCGGTGACGGTTACGGTGCTGGAGGGGAGCGTGACCTCTTACAGCAGAAAGGTGCGTCTGCCCCTCGAGACCCGGCGGCCGGAGCGGCTGAGCGTGGGCTTCGAGCGGCTCCTGGGTATCCTGGAGGAGCGCGGCGAATCGCTGGGCGAAGTGCTGGCGGGCAGCAGCCGCGTGGTCGACCTCTACCTCGCCTATCACCCCGGCATCCGCAGCCGTGAGGGAGAGGTCTTCTACCCCGTTTGGGTGGTCGAGCGGGCGGATATGAGCAGGCTCTACGTCAACCTCTACAGCGGCGTGACTTACGAGGAGAGGAGCTACGAGGGACGATGAACTGGTCTCGGGCGCTCACCATCCTCATAGTCGCCTTCTGCCTCCTCGACCTCTTCCTCGGCTATCAGGTCTGGCAGACATCAGGCCGGGGCTTGGTGAACTCCGGCGCCGTGGAGCCGGACAGCGTCGAGGCGAGGTTGGCCGCCAGGAACGTGGTGATGGAGGTGGAGCTGCCCCGGCAGACCCCAGAGCTGCCCTTCCTAGTGGTACGGCCGGGGGGCCCGGAGGAGAGGGAGTTCGTCTCCACGGTGTGGGGGACGCGCCTCACCCGGCCGGGGTTCACGGAGCCCGAGCTTGAGGTCACGAGAACTGAGGCGGCCACCGTCTACGAGGGTGAGGGCAAGAGGCTCACCCTTTACGCGCTCGGGACCTTCCTGCTGGAGCTCGCAGAGCCCGCCCGGGTCCCACACCTGGCGACCCGCCCCTGGGACGCTGAGGCGGCCGTTGCGTTAGCCGAGGCCTGGCTACAGGAGAGCGGCCTGTTGCCGCGCGACGCCAGGTACGATTACGCCGTGGCCCTGGGCCAGGCGCTCTATCTGGTCCGCTTCCGGCAGGAACATCAGCGGATAGCCCTCTTCGGCGGCTACGTCGAGGCCCTAGTCTCGCCCGCTGGCGTGGGCTCGGTCAGGGGCATGCGCCTCGCGCCCGTCGCGTACGATGGGCAGAGGAAGGCCGTGATCAGCGCGGCCGAGGCGGCCCTCAACGCCTCCCGCCACATCGACTCGCGGGAGGATCAGCCCACGGTCATCAGGCGGATAGACCTGGGCTTCTATTCCCCTCCCTACGACGCCGAGGAGTGGACGACGGTCCCCGCGTGGCGCTTCCTCCTGGATCCGCCCGCGGTGCTGTACATCAACGCCTACACCGGCGAGCTCGAGGAGTATCGGGCTATAGGGGAGCAGGAATAATCTCCCACGAAGGCGGGTATAATAGACGGTACGTCCTTCGTGGGGGTGTGAACCTTGTACAGGCGGCTTATCGTGGCGACCCTGGGCCTCGCCCTGCTCCTCGCGGGCGTGACGGAGGCCTCGCCGGGCGGGGAGGTACGGGCCGTGACCGTCGCAGACCTCGACGGGGACGGCGCCGATGAGGTCTCCGTCACCACGGCCCTTGAGGCTTACCTGACCATTATCGGCGCCGGAGAGCGCGAGTCCCTCTTCTTCGGGTCCAGCGTGGTGGGCCCGGCCACCACAGATCTCGACGGCGACGGCGATGCGGAGCTCCTCTACGTCGACCTCGACGACGTCCTCCTGGCCTGCGATTACGAGGAGGGCCTGGAGATGTGGGAGCTCGGCCGGGTGAGGGGGCCCGCGGTATCCCTCCTGGCCCGCAGCTACGCCGGCGAGAACCTCCTCTACGTCTTCACCGCCCACGCCCTCTATGTGTATTCGCTCCGACCCGAGGGCGTGGAGCTCAGGGCGGCGAGCGAGTTCGAGCTCGTGGTGATGACGACGCTGCTTGACCGCGGTGGGCGCGAGGTGCTGGCCTGCGTGGACGCCTACGGGCACGTGAGGCTGTATGACCTCTCCGAGCCGCACGGGCTTCCCCGGGAGCTCTGGGTCAGCCCGAGGCTGGACCTGCCGGTTATGGTCCCCTACGAGGAGGGGCTCCTGGTGGCCGACGCGGCGGGCGGGCTGTACCGGGTGGCCGATGGCCTGAAGAGGCTCCTAGGGCCACCCCTGCCGTCGGCGCGGGCGCTGCTGGCCACAGAGGACGGCGTCGTCCTCGGGGTGCCCGGCGGCCTGCTCGGGCTTGAGATGGGCGGTGATTCCTACCGGGTGAAGGCCGTACGGCCCGTCGAGGGAACCGTCACCTCCCTGGCCCGCTCCGGAGCGGGGCTGCTGGTAGGGACGTCGGAGGGCCTCACGGTCCTCGAGCGTGGCCTGGCTACGAGATGAGAGAAGGATTTTCGCAACGACCATGAGAAATGAATCCGAGACAGATACTGCCGATGGCGCAATTAACGGGGGGATATGCAGTTGGCGAAGCTGGTCATACGAGGTGGAAGGCCGCTCAAGGGCGTCGTCCGGGTCGGGGGCAGGAAGAACTCCGCCGTCGCCGTCCTGCCGGCGGCCCTTCTGGCATCCAAAGGCTCTAGCGTGATCGAGAACCTCCCCGATATACGGGATGTGAGGGTGTACCTGGACATCCTCCGCCACCTCGGGGCGGAGGTAGAGGTGCTGGACGAGCACAGCGTGAGGATAAACGCCACCCGGGCCCTACCGCGGCCGGTCGCCTACGCCGTGGCGAAGAAGATGCGCGCCACCTATTACCTCGTCGGCGCGCTGCTCGCCCGCTTCGGAGAGGCGGAGATAGCGATGCCGGGGGGCTGTGATATCGGGCTCAGGCCCATAGACCAGCACATCAAGGGCCTGACGGCTCTGGAAGCTGAGGTGACGGTGGAGGCCGGCGTCATCAAGGCGCGGGCCGAGAGGCTGGTCGGGACCACCATATACCTCGACGTGGTCAGCGTCGGGGCGACGATAAACATCATGCTGGCCGCCTCCCTGGCCGAGGGCACCACCGTCTTGGAGAACGCCGCCAGGGAGCCCCACGTGGTCGACCTGGCCAACTACCTGAACGCCATGGGCGCCCGGGTCGTGGGCGCCGGGACCGACGTCATAAAGATCCGTGGGGCGGCCGAGCTGAGGGGGTCGCCGCACGCCATCATACCCGATGAGATCGAGGCCGCCACCTACATGATCGCCACCGTGGGCACGGGGGGCGAGGTGGTGGTGGAGAACGTGATCCCAAAGCACCTCGAGCCCATCACGGCCAAGCTCAGGGAGATGGGGGCCGAGGTCATCGAGAACGGCGACTGGATTAAGGTCAGGGCCAACGGCCGGCCCAAGGCCGCCAACATCAAGACGCTGCCCTACCCGGGCTTTCCCACCGACGCCCAGCAGCCCATGACGGCCCTCCTGGCGGTGGCGGAGGGCACCAGCTTGGTGACCGAGACCGTCTGGGAGAGCAGGTTCCGCCACGTGGACGAGCTGAACCGCATGGGCACCAACATCCGGGTGGAGGGCCGCACGGCCATAGTGGAGGGCGTCGAGGGTCTCACCGGCACCTCCGTGGCGGCCAGTGACCTCCGGGCAGGGGCGGCGCTGGTGGTGGCGGGGCTCATCGCCGACGGCGTCACCGAGATCGAGGGGATCGAGCACATAGATCGGGGTTACGAGCGCATCGTGGAGAAGCTGCGGGGACTGGGAGCTGAGCTGGACCGCGAGGAGTGACCCTATGGAGGTGTTAGGGTGAGCTACTTTTACGAGCCGCCGCGGAGGCCGTCCCTCTTCTTCATCTTCATGGTCGCCGTCATTGGGGCGGTGATCGGAGGAGCCGTCGTCGCCGCCTTGACCCCCACGTACCTGGCGGACGCCATCTACGAGCGGGTGGCGGATCGTCTTCCGCCCCAGCAGAGCCCCATCGAGGTGGACGTGGCGGCGGTCTCGCCGGCGGTGGCCGCGGCCGAGCGGGTGGGCCCGGCGGTCGTCGGCATCGTCAACAGACAGCTGGTACAGGACTTCTGGGGCCGCAGGACGGTGGAGGAGAGCGGCGGGTCCGGGTTCATCATCGACCGAGAGGGCCATATCGTCACCAACTACCACGTCGTGTCGGGGGCCGAGGAGCTCCTGGTCTTCCTCTCCGACGGGACCTCCCTGCCGGCCCGCGTCGTGGGCGGTGATAGGCTGTCGGACCTCGCGGTGCTCCAGGTGGAGGGGCGACGGGACCTCCCGGTGGCTGAGTTCGGCGACTCAGACGCCCTAAAGGTGGGCGAGTTCGTCGTGGCCATCGGCAACCCCTTGAGCGTGGAGACCTTCCAGCGCACGGTCACGGCCGGGGTTATCGCCGGGCTCGACCGCCGCATCGAGGTGCAGGGCCGGGAGATGGAGCTCATCCAGACCGACGCGGCCATTAACCCTGGCAACAGCGGCGGCCCGCTGGTTAACGCCCGGGGCGAGGTCATCGGCATCAACACGTTGAAGTTCGCCGCCGAGCAGGTGGAGGGCATGGGGTTCGCCATCCCCAGCAACGTGGCCAAGCCCATCATCGAGGACCTCATCGAGTTCGGATACGTCCAGCGCCCCTACATCGGCGTCGGCGTGTACGGCCCCGCTCAGGCGCGGCTGTTCCTCGGCGTGGAGATGGAGCGCGGCGTGCTGGTGGTGGAGGTGGTCCCCGGTGGGCCGGCCGACCAGGCCGGGGTCCAGCGGGGTGATATCATCCTGGCCGTTGACGATGAGGAGCTCGAGGAGGCCGCTGATCTGGGCCGGATCATCAGGGACCGCGAGGTGGGCGACGAGGTGACCCTGACCATCGACCGCGGCGGCGAGCTGATCAAGGTGAAGGTCGTCCTGGGGCGGGTGCCCCCCGACCTCTACAACTAGGGGCACGAAGGTTGCGGATGTTGATATTGTCCGTGGGCAAGCTGAGCACGCCCTTCTACCGGGAAGGGTTTGAGGAATACCGGAGACGGCTTAGCCGTTACCTCCGGGTGGAACAGGTGAGCGTCCCGGAGGAGCGGCCGCGGGGAAGGCCGGAGGGGGCGGAGATCGTCAGGATCCTCCGCGAGGAGGGCCTGCGCCTCGCCCGCCACATCAGGCCGGGCCATTACTTAGTCGCCCTCGATTCCGGCGGCGAGATGTACTCCTCGGAGGCCTTCGCCAAGTGGCTGGAGGGTCGGCTGATGGCCGGCGCCGAGATCGCCTTCGTCATCGGCGGGGCCTGGGGCCTCGACCGCGATCTCCTGGCCAGGGCCGACCTGCGTCTTTCGTTGTCCCGGTTGACCTTTCCCCACGAGATGGTGCCCCTGATCCTCCTGGAGCAGATCTACCGCGCCTTCAAGATCCTGCGGGGCGAGCCCTATCACCGTTGAGCGGAGGGATAGCATGGATAACATATGGGTGGCCCGGGCTGCCGTCCGCATGGCCATATCCTCCACTAGGCAGGAAGAGGCCGAGCTCAAGGCTTTCTACCGCCAAAAGGGCATCAAGGTCGCCGCCGTGAGCTTCGGTGGGGAGTTCCTCTCCTCCATACCCAAGATAGTCGAGCACGCCCTGGTGGCCGCCAAGCGGGAAGGGGTCATCAGCGACACCCACGCCCATCTGGGCGCGGTGGCCGGGGCCACACGCGAGGCCATCGCCCAGGTCTCCGGCAAGGCACAGGGCTTCAACGTCGGGGGCAAGATCGGGATAGCCAGGAGCTCCGAACACCTGAACGTCTGCCTCTTCGTCGGCGTCGGCTTGGTGCATCTGGACGACATGGCCGTGGCCATCGCCCACCGGGCAGTGGCCGAGGCCTAGTCATCGGACAGCATCATCTTCGGCGGGCTCCTCCTCCGGCGAGGGCGCGGGCGGCTCCTCCTGGGCGTCGGGCCGCTCTGTCTCCTGTGGGCCCCGAGGCTCGTCCGCCGCGTCGGGGGGTGGCTCCTCCTCCGGTGGCGTGTCGGCCCCGTTGTGGTCCACGGGGCAGCGGCGCCGGGGCTCCGTCCCCTCGATGAAGAGCTCTGTGTAGGTGGGACAGGTCTCGTTGGGCAGAAGGCCGGTCTCGCGGCAGACCTCGAGCTCGACGATCCCCGCGGGACGCGGGAAGTCGACGGCCGGCCGTCCCGCTAGGGCGGCGGCCATGAAGCGGGCCCAGATGGGTCCGGCCACGGAGCCCCCGGTGCCGGCGAGGGGCGGGCCCTCGGCAGGCCGGTCCGCGCCGACGTAGACGGCGGCCACGAGCTCGGGGGTATATCCCACGAACCAAAGGTTCACCGTGCGGCCGCGTCCGTCCTCGGCCGTGCCCGTCTTTCCCGCGGCCGGCCTCCCGACGACGGGCCCTAGGCCGGCGGCGGTCCCTCCGGGCCGCAGCACGTCCTTGAGCACGTCAGTGAGCAGGAAGGAGACCCTCTCGTCCAGCACCCGCTCAACCCGCGGGCGGTTCTCGATGAGGACGTTCCCCGCGTCGTCCGTCACCCTGATGAGGGCTATGGGCTGGACGCGGAAGCCCAGGTTAGCCAACGGAGCGTAGGCCGCCGCCATCTCCAAGGGGGTGACGGCCGACGCGCCCAGGACGAGGGGCAGGTTGGGCGCGAGGTCGCTCTCGATGCCCATCTCCCGGGCCTGCCGCACGGCGCGCTCGGGGCCCACTTCCGCCAGCCACCGCACGGCCACCACGTTATCGGAGATCCTGAGCGCCTCGCGAATGGTCAGGGACCGAAAATGATAGTCCCGCCGGCCGAAGTCCGTGGGGGTGTACTTCTCGGGTCCAAAGGACACCGGTTCACACCGCTTGCGGCTGGTAACGGGATACCCCTCCTCCAGGACCGCCGCATAGACGAAGGGCTTGAAGGCCGACCCGGGCTGACGTCTGGCCAGGGTTCGGTTCAAGGGGCTCTTCTCGAAGTCACGTCCTCCTACCATAGCTTTGATGTAGCCGGTGCGGGGGTCTATGGCTACCAGCGCCCCCTGGGGCTGGAGGACGCCTGCGGCGTCTGGCCGGCCGGGGGGCAGGCCCTCGGTGAAGGCCCGCACCGCCGCCTCCTGCATCTCGAGGTCCAGGGAGGTCTCAATCCTGTAGCCTCCCGCCGGAAGCCTGCGGACGAGCTCGGGGGCGATGCGCTCGAGCTCGTCGAGGACGAATTGTTGGAAATAGGCGGTGCGGCGGTCGCCCATGTCGAGCCCGGCCAGGCGCAGCTCCTCCCGGGCGGCCTCCGCGGCCTGTTCGGGGCTGATCATCCCGAGCTCTACCATCTTGTCGAGCACCAGCTTACGCCGGGCCAGGGCTTTGTCGGGGGCTTTATAGGGCGAGAGCCGTTCGGGGCTGCGGATAATGCCGGCCAGCAGGGCGCTCTCCGCCAGGGTGAGGTCCTTGGCGTGTTTGCCGAAGTATATGCGGGCGGCGACCTCCGCACCGTAGGCCCCGTGTCCGAGGTAGATCTGGTTCAGGTACATCTCCAGGATCTCCCGCTTGGTAAACAAGGTCTCGAGCTTGATGGTAAGCAGGGCCTCCCTGACCTTCCGGGAGAGGGTCCGCTCCGGAGTCAGGAACAAGTTCTTCACCAGCTGCTGGGTGATGGTGCTGCCGCCCTCTACCACTCGGCCCGCCCGGATGTTGGCCACTAAGGCCCGGGCCAGCGACTGGGGGTCGATCCCCTTGTGGCGGTAGAATCTTTCGTCCTCGATGGCCACCACGGCGTCGACCAGGTAGGGGGAGATCTCGGAGATGTCCAGCAGGGTGCGGTTCTCAGTGAAGATGCGCCCGATGAGTCGCCCCTCGGCGTCGACGATGACCGAGGCCTCGCGGACCCTGGGGGTGGGGAAGGGCGTCAACAGGCTGGAGACGACTGTTCCGACGCCCACGACTAGGAGCAACAGGAGGAAGACAGCAAGGCCCCGCAGCGTGCGCGAGGGCGCCCGCCGAGGGGGCCTTCTATCGCGTCTCTTCCTGTCCCTTCTGGACCTCTCCACCAAGCCGGTGTCCCCCTTGGGTCGCCGGCCGGACTACCACAGGGCGAGGATAACCTCTCTCAGGATCTTGGCCGCCAGGACCTGGGTCCGGCCCGTGGGGTCAAGGCAGGGGTTCACCTCCACCAGGTCCAGGCCCACCACGTCTAGGCCCTCCAGGGCCAGCAGGCTGGCCATGAGGTCCGCGGCCGAGGGCCCTCCGGGCTCGGGGCTGCCAGTGCCGGGGGCCTCGGAGGGGTCCACAACGTCGATGTCTACCGTCACGTACAGGGGCAGCCCGCGGAGCTCCTCGCGCACCCGGGTCACCTGGTGCAGGAGGGCTTCCTCCCCCGTCCACAGGTAGGAGGCCCGGAGCCCCCTGGCGAACTGGAACTCCTCTCGCCGGCCAGAACGCAACCCGAATTGGTACACCCGGTCCGCGCCGAGCTCTTCCACTACGCGGCGCATGACCGTGGCGTGAGAGTACGCCTCTCCTTGATAGGATTCCCGTAAATCGGTGTGAGCATCAAATTGCAGGACGCGGAGCGCGGGGTACCTCCGGGCCAAGGCTCGTACTGCCCCCAGGGAGACCAGGTGCTCGCCCCCGAGGAGAAGGGGCGTCCTGCCCTCCTCGAGGACAGCCGAGGTCGCCTCCTCGATCAGGGCCAGGGACCTCTCCACGTTGCCGTAGGGCATGCTGATGTCCCCCCGATCGGCTAGGTAGGGGCCGTCTTCCAGGCTCCTGTCCTGGACGGGGCTGTACTCCTCGAGGCTGTGGGAGGCGTGTCTGATAGCATTGGGAGCGTCCCGGCAGCCCGGCCGATAGCCCACCGTCCAGTCCATGGGCGCGCCGAAGAGCACTACCTTGCCGTCATCCCCGGCGGCCAGGAAGCCATCGTAGCGCGAGAACATCTGGCTACCTCCCAAACCGCGGCCTCTGCTCCTGTACCAACTCCTCCACGAATCTCGGCAAGGCGAAGGAGCGCATGTGCACCCAAGGGGTGTAGAACTTGGTCTCGATGTCGCGGAACCTCTCCGCCGGCAGCTCCAGGGGGTCGTGGACCTTGGAGCCGAGGGTGATGGCCCAGATGGCGCCGGGATAGGTCGGGACCTCGGCGGTGTAAACCCGGGCGATGGGGAATATGCCGGCGAAGGTCTCAAAGACCCGCTTCACCATATCGGGGTTGAGGAGCGGGGATTCCGTCTGGGTGACGACCACTCCCTCCGCTGTAAGGGCGTCCAGGACCGCGCGGTAGAAATCGGCGGTGAACAGCCCCACGGCCGGCCCCACGGGGTCTGTGGAGTCGATGATTATCACGTCGAAGGCGTTGCGCGCCTCCTTCACGAACCGGATGCCGTCCTCGATGCGGACCTCCACCCGGGGGTCGTCCAGGGCGCAGCTGATGGTGGGCAGGTGCTTCTTACAGGCCTCGATGACCCTCTCGTCGATGTCCACCAGCACGACCTTCTCCACGGACGGATGCTTGAGGGCCTCCCGCACGATGCCGCCGTCTCCCCCGCCGATCACCAGGACCGTCTTGGGCTCGGGATGGGTGTGCAGGGGGACGTGCGTCATCTGCTCGTGATAGATGAACTCGTCCTTCACGGTAGTCTGCACGATGCCGTCCAGGGTAAGCAGGGTCCCGAACTCGTAGGTCTCCATGATGGCCAGTTCCTGGTAGGGCGTGGTCTCACGGGCGAGGGTCTCCTTGACCCTGAGCGATATGGCCAAATGCGGCGTCTGTCTCTCGGTGAACCACATCTCCACTTTCTTGCTGGCTTCAGTCACTTCTATCCCCCCCGGTCAGGTATATTAGCGAAAAGGGCCGGGCCTCAAGGCTCCGGCCCAGTGTGCCGTCAGTCCCAGAGCGCGACCACGGCGACGCAGCAGCCGATCTTCTCCACCCTGTGGTCGGAGGCGGCCACGTGGAGGTCGGCCAGCTCGAGGCCCCTGGTCGCTAAGGCCTCCTTCACCATGTTGGTCACCTGTTCAGCGGCCTTCTCGCGGTCGCCCCGCCCAGACCATTCCATGATCACGCCGAACCCCTCGTCGGTCGATACACCGACGGCGACGGCGGCCGCGATCCTCTCCCCAGGCTCCTCGCTCACGATGGAGGCGTAGGCCGTTGGGAGCAGGGAGCCGCGGGGGAGGTCGATCTCGTCCACCTTACGGGCATGGGGCGGTAGTATGCTGCTTACCTTGAGCAGGTTCATGTCCCCGACGCCGGCCTTGAGAAGGGCTTTGTCAAAGGCGGTGAGCCTGCTGTCCCCCTCGGCGTCTCCGGCGCCCAGGGTGTACTTGGTCGGTACCCTGCGCATGTCCTCTCCTCCCTTCCGGTTAACGCGGCGTAACGCGGGGCTCCTTGTCCAGAATGCCCCCCAAGACGTGAGCAATTATATCAAAAATGGTTTAGGATTAGAATAGGGCGGGCGAAAAAGGACCTGTCGCCTGCTGCCGCCACCAAGGGTGGCAGGAAGTCCGCTCGCTAGCGGAGAACCAAGCTAGGTATATATTCCAACCAAACACGACAGTTTATTAAGGCCTAACTGTGGTGAGGAGTTGATGGCGTTGAGGGGCAGGTTAAAGATCATCTCTGACCAACTGGCGGACAGGGTGGCCGAGGCCCTGGCGAGGGCCAGGGACGATGGAGCGCTGTCCTTCGATGAGCTGCCGGAGGTGCGTAAGTTCATGGAGGTGCCGCGGGAGAGGGAGCATGGCGACCTGGCGTGCACCGTGGCCCTGGCCCTGGCGTCCGAGGCCAAGGTCTCCCCCAGACGCATCGGCGAGGCCATCCTGGAGCGGCTCGACCGGGACTACCCCTATCTCGACCGTGCGGAGATCGCCGGCCCCGGCTTCCTGAACTTTCACTTGAAGCCCCTATGGCTGGAGCACGCCCTGAGGGATATCCTGTCACGAGGAGAGGATTGGGGCCGGACCGACCACGGGGGGAACCTCAAGATTCAGGTGGAGTTCGTGAGCGCCAACCCCACCGGCCCCATGGTGGTGGTGCAGGCCAGGAGCGGCGCCGTGGGCGACGTGCTGGCGAACCTGCTCGACGCCGCCGGCTACGACGTCTCCCGCGAGTTCTACATCAATGACGCCGGCACTCAGGTCGACCACCTGGGGGAGTCCTTGGAGGTGCGCTACAGGCAGCTCCTGGGCGAGGACGTCGAGCTGCCCCCTGATGGGTATCCGGGTGAGTACCTGGTGGATATAGCGCGTAAGTTGCTCGAGGAGAAGGGGCCGTGCCTCATGGACCACCCGGAGGAGGAGCGTCGCCGCCTGTTCAAGGACTACGCTGTGCGCGAGATCGTGGCCTGGCAAAGACGTGACCTTGAGGCCTACGGGGTGAAGTTCGACGTCTGGTTCAGCGAGCGGACGCTCTACGAGACCGGGGCCCTGGCCGATGTCATCGAGGAGCTCAAACGTCGGGGTTATACCCGTGAGGAGGGCGGCGCCCTGTGGTTCAGGTCCACCGAGTTCGGGGACGACAAGGACAGGGTCCTCCTCCGGAGGGAGGCCGGCGCCCCCACCTACCTCACGGCTGACATAGCTTATCATCGTAATAAGTTTCAGCGGGGTTTTGAGAAGGTGATCGACATCTGGGGCCCGGATCACCACGGGTACATAGCGCGGATGAAGGCCGCCGTACAGGCCCTGGGCCACCCCGCCGACGCCCTCGAGGTCTTGATTGTGCAGTGGGTGAAGCTCATGAAGGGCGGCGAGGCAGTGAAGATGTCCAAGCGGGGCGGGCAATTCATCCTCATGAGCGATCTCGTCGAAGAGGTGGGGGTGGACGCGGCTAGGTTCTTCTTCCTGATGCGTTCGCCCGACAGCCCCATGGAGTTCGATATGGACCTGGCCGTGGAGCAGAGCGACGAGAACCCCGTCTACTACGTCCAGTATGCTCACGCGCGGCTCGCTAGTATATTCAGACGTGCCGAGGAAGAGGGCTATCGGATCCCCGCTCCCGAGGAGGCAGACCTCTCTCTCCTCCAGCACGAGGCCGAGCGCGACCTCATCAGGTTGATGGCCGCCCTGCCGGAGGAGATAATCGAGGCCGCGGAGTCCCGGGAGCCCCATCGTATGACCCGGTACGCCCTGAACCTGGCCACCAAGTTCCACGTCTTTTACACCCAGTGCAGGGTGCTCGACCGGGAGCGTCCGGACCTCACGGCCGCCAGGCTGGTGCTGGCAGGTGCCACGAAGATGGTCCTCGGTAACGTGCTGCGGCTGCTGGGCGTATCGGCACCCGAGAGCATGTGAGGAGTGGAGGGGCGGTTCGCCCGCCCCTCCAGTTGGATTTCACTCCCCCTGAGGAGGCTTAGGTATGGCGTTACTGATCCTGTTTATTGGGGCCGGGTTCTTGCTCGGGCTCTGGCCCCGCACAAGGGGCCTTGCGCCCTATGCGGAGAAGATGGTTACGGCTTTCCTCATCGTGATGGTCCTGGCCATGGGCATCCAGCTCGGAGGATCGGAGGAGATCATGGCCAGCCTGAGGGCACTTGGCTATCGTCTCGTTCTGCTGGCCCTGGCTCCCATCCTGTTCACCATTTTGGCCGTCATGTTCGTTCAGCGGTGGATAGGGACGAAATTCGCCGGGCGGCGCCCCGAAGACGGCACGGGCAGGGGCGACGTATCCCTAAGCCTCATGGTGACCGCCACCCTTCTCTTCGGCTTCCTCGTGGGCAGGTACCTGCCGGCGGTGTCGCGGGCGATAGATATCGAGACGGTGATCCTCTATTCGCTGAGCGCCCTGTTCGTGGGGATCGGCATGGGGCTCGGTCAGAACGTCCACGTCTTCCGGCAGATAGGGGAGCTCGGCCTACGGGTGCTGCTGCTGCCGCTGGCCACGGTGGTGGCCAGCGTCGCGGGAGGCCTCTTCGCCGCGTCCTTCGGCGGGATCTCCTACGGCCTCGGCGCGGCCGTCGGCGCCGGGATGGGGTATTATACCCTGACGACAGCCCTGATCACGGCGAGCCACGGGCCGGAGGCCGGCAGCCTGGCCTTTGTGGCCAACGTGGTGCGGGAGCTGGTGACCATCACGGGGGCCCCCCTCCTGGCGCGGCTGGGGGTGATGGTTCCCATAGCCGTCGGCGGCTGCACCAGCCTGGACTCCACGCTGCCGGCCCTGGAGAGGGCGCTGGGCAAGGAGATGGTGGTGGTGGCCATCGTCTCCGGCTTCGTCCTGTCGATCTTGGCGCCCGTCCTGATCCCGCTGCTCCTCCTCTGGGGCTAGGCGCCATCCCCTGCCCGGTTGACAACGCTTTCTGCAACGGGATAAAATGGGGTGGATAATACAGAGACTAGTGCGTAAGACGGGCGTTTCTAGTGGATTCGCTAGAACTTTTTTTGTGTAATATCAAGCTGGGGGTTGGGGCCTTTGCAGAAAGTTAAGTACGTGTTTGTCACCGGCGGAGTAGTATCCTCTCTCGGCAAGGGAATAACCGCGGCGTCCCTCGGCCGGCTCCTCAAGAGCCGCGGCATCAAAGTCACCATCTTGAAGCTTGATCCCTACATCAACGTGGATCCCGGTACCATGAGCCCCCTACAACACGGCGAGGTCTTCGTCACCGAGGACGGCGCGGAGACCGACCTCGATCTCGGCCATTACGAGCGGTTCATTGACGTGGACCTGGGCAAGCGCAACAACGTCACCACGGGGCAGATATATAACTCGGTTATTGAGAAGGAGCGCAGGGGCGACTTCTTAGGGGCCACCGTGCAGGTGATCCCGCACATCACCAACGAGATCAAGGGCTGCATCAAGGCCGTCGCGGAGAACTCCGATGTGGACGTGGTTATCGCGGAGATCGGCGGGACGGTCGGCGACATCGAGAGCCTGCCCTTCCTAGAGGCCATCCGGCAGTTCAAGTCGGACATCGGGCGGGACGAGGTGATGTACGTGCACGTCACCCTGATCCCGTATATAGATGCCGCGGGGGAGCTGAAGACCAAGCCCACCCAGCACTCCGTCAAGGAGTTACGCAGCATCGGCATCCAACCCGACGTTATCGTCTGCCGCTCCTCGAGGCCCCTGTCTGAGGAAATGCGGGACAAGATCGCCCTGTTCTGTGACATCGAGCGGGAGGCGGTGATCGCCAACGTGGACGTCTCCTCGATCTACGAGGTGCCGTTGTTGCTCGAAGAGGAGGGCCTCGGCGATATAGTGATCAGACGCCTTGGGCTCGAGGCGCGGGAGCGTGACCTCCACGACTGGAGGGAGATGGTGCGCAAGATCAAGTCCCCGCAGGGCTCGGTGGAGATCGCCATAGTGGGCAAGTACGTCGCCCTCCACGACGCCTACATGAGCATAGTGGAGGCCCTGTGTCACGGCGGCATCGCCAACGGGGTCCACGTGAGGGTGAGATGGGTGGACTCCGAGGAGCTGGAGGGCGGGGACGTCGAGCGGTATCTCTCGGGCGTCGACGGCGTCCTGGTCCCAGGGGCCTTCGGCTCGCGCGGCATCGAGGGGAAGATCCAGGCCGTGCGGTGGGCTAGGGAGTCCGGCACGCCCTTCTTCGGGATTTGTATGGGCCTCCAGTGTGCGGTGATAGAGTTCGCCCGCAACGTGCTCGGCCTGGAGGGGGCCAACAGCACCGAGTTCGACCCGAACACGCCGCACCCGGTCATAGACTTGATGCCCGAGCAGAAGGACATAACCGAGAAGGGCGGGACGATGCGCCTCGGGGCCTACCCGTGCCGGATCATGAAGCCCTCTAAGACTTACGACGCTTACGGGCGCGAGCTTGTCCGGGAACGCCACCGCCACCGCTTTGAGGTCAACAACGTCTACCGGGACCGCCTGCATGAGGCGGGGTTCGTGCCCAGCGGGATCTGGCCAGAGGGGGACCTGGTGGAGGTCATGGAGCTCCGGGACCACCCCTGGTTCCTGGGCACCCAGTTTCACCCGGAGTTCAAGTCCAGGCCCAACCGCTGTCACCCGCTCTTCCGGGAGTTCGTCGCCGCGGCAGTGCGGAGGAGAAGTCGCCCCAGGGCGTAACGCCCGGGGCCTTCTTTATTTGTCCCCCCAAAGCAGCATAAGGTATAATATGTTTGACCTGGAGGCAAGAGCCAGAAAGGGGCGATAGCGGTTGAACTACAGGCATCTAGTGGTCGCCGTGGTCCTCGTGCTGGTCATGGGCTCCCTGCTCTGGGCCGCTGCGTACGGCCCCGGGGCCGGGGGGCTGGGGCTCTACCGTCCGCGCGACGCGGTAGGCATCATCTATCTCGACGGGGTGCTGGTATCCGGCGCCGGGGGCACCGACCTCTTTGGGACGGTGCTGGGCTCGGATGACATCATCGGCTACATAGAGGAGGCGACCTGGGACCCCACGGTCAAGGCCCTGGTGCTGCGAATCAACAGCCCCGGCGGCAGCGCCGCGGCGGCGGAGGAGATCGGAAGGGAGCTCGAGAAGTTCCAGGCCGCGGGTAAGGTGCTGGTGGTCTCCATGGGCGACGTGGCCGCTTCGGGGGCCTACTGGATAGCGGCTGGGGCGGACGAGATCATAGCCAACGCCTCCACCATAACCGGCAGCATCGGCGTTATCATGCAGGTGCAGCGGCTTGAGGAGCTCTATGAGAAGATCGGGGTGGAGGTGGAGACCATAAAGAGCGGCCCCCACAAGGACATCGGCTCGGCCACGCGGCAGCTCACTGGGGAGGAGAGGGAGATCCTCCAGTCCATGGTGGACGACATCTTCCATCAGTTCGTGGATGTGGTCGCCGCCGGCCGTGACATGACCAGGGAACAGGTTCTCGATCTGGCCGACGGCAGGATCTTCACCGGCAGGCAGGCGCAGAAGGCCGGGCTGGTGGACCGCGTAGGCAACTTCTACGACGCCATCGACCGGGCCGCTGAGCTCGCGGGCATAACCGGCGAGTACGACGTCATAGAATACGGGAGGGTATCGCCTCTCGAGAGGCTCCTCTCAGGTTACGCCGTCCTCGCCCCTGGCTTGGACGTGAGAGAGCTGCTCGGGAGGCTGACGGTCTACAGACACCTATTGGAGATGCCCAAGTAGGGGGTGTGCCCGTGAAGGATGACCTGAGAGGAGCAGGGCCCGATGGCGAGGCCGTGCGACGGCCGGAGAATGTGGTGGATATAACCTACGGGGTGCTCTTTCAGCCCGCCAGTACCGTGCCCCGCATCGCCGCGGGGCCTAGGATGGGACTGGGCGTGCTGTTCTTCGTGGTGGTGACGGGGCTGGTCGCCCTCATGAACGGGATCGCGGCGCCGGCCACCCTGCCGCCCGAGATCCCCGCCGGCGGTTTCCTAGTCCCCTTCGTCGTCATCGTCAGCCTGCTCATGGGCTTTGTCGGCTGGGTTGTCGGGGTCGCGGTGCTGCACCTCTTGGCCGAGTTCCTCGGGGGCAGCGGCCGCGTTCGGGATCTCTTCGCCACCTGGGGTTACATCCAGCTTCCCAGGTTGTTCACCGTACCGGCGGCCCTGCTGGGCACGGCGGTCTCTCCCTTCGTGCAGGGGACGATATCCCTGCTCATAGCCCTCTGGGTCTTTTACCTCGAGGTTATCGCCGTCCGTTCCATCTACAGGCTCAGCACGGGACGGGCCGTCCTGGCGTTGATTATACCCTACGTGGTGCTGTTCGTTGTCCTCGTAGTGGTCCTGTTGGCGTTGGTGTTCTTCATCCTCGCAACGATGCAGGACTACGGGGGAGGCTTTCCCTTAGAGGGATTCTAGCATAATTGGGGGGAAAGAGATGCGGCGAGAGACGCAAGCGGGCGAGAGGCGGGTGGGCATCACCGATACCACCCTCAGGGACGCCCATCAATCGCTCCTGGCCACGCGGCTGAAGACGGAGGACATGCTGCCCATAGCCGAGATGATGGATGAGGTGGGCTACCACTCGTTGGAGGTTTGGGGCGGGGCCACCTTCGACAGCTGCCTGAGGTTCCTGAGGGAGGACCCCTGGGAGCGCCTCAGGGAGCTCAGGAAGAGGTTCAAGAGGACCAAGCTCCAGATGCTGCTGCGGGGCCAGAACCTGGTGGGCTATAAGCATTACCCGGACGACGTGGTAGAGGAGTTCGTGAAGCGTGCCGTCGCCAACGGCATCGATATCATGCGTATCTTCGACGCCCTGAACGACGTGAGGAACATGGAGAAGGCCATCGAGGTGAGCGTCCGGGAGGGCGCTCACGTGCAGGCGACGGTCTGCTACACTATCAGCCCGGTCCACGACACCGAACACTTCGTCCGGGTGGCCCGGGACCTCAAGGACATGGGCGCCCAGTCCATCTGCGTCAAGGACATGGCCGGCATCCTGAGCCCGGTCAAGGCCGCCGAGCTGGTCTCCAGCCTCAAGGAGAAGGTGGGGCTGCCGGTCCAGGTCCACTGCCACTACACGAGCGGCATGGCGGCCATGACCTATCTCAAGGCCGTGGAGGCCGGAGCGGACGCCATAGACTGTGCCGCCTCCAGCATGGCCCTCAGCACCTCTCAGCCGGCCGCGGAGACGATGGTGGCAGTCCTGGCGGAGACGCCCTACGATACGGGGCTGGACCTCGACCTCCTGGCCAAGATAGCGGAGCACTTCAGGGAGGTGAGGAAGAAATACGGGGAGTTCGACGTCGCCTCGCCTACGGTTGACGTGAAGGTCCTGCAGTACCAGATCCCCGGAGGGATGATCTCGAATTTCATCTCCCAGCTGTCGCAGCAGAACGCCCTGGACAAACTGGATGAGGTCCTGGAGGAGGTCCCCCGCGTGAGGAAGGATCTCGGTTACCCCCCTCTGGTCACCCCGTCAAGCCAGATAGTGGGGGCCCAAGCGGTCCTGAACGTGCTCGCCGGCGAGAGGTACAAAATGGTGACCAATGAGGTCCGGGCTTACTTCAAGGGGCTCTACGGCAGGCCGCCGGCTCCGGTGGACCCCGAGGTCCAACGGAAGGTTATCGGCGATGAACGGCCGATAGACGGTCGTCCCGCCGACCTCCTCGAGCCCGGCCTGGAGGAGGCCAAGAGGGCCGTGGCACCTTACATGGAGAGACCCGAGGACGTGCTGTCCTACGCCCTGTTCCCCAACGTGGCGCTGGATTTCCTCAAGGAGAGACAGGCCGGCGCCACCGGCGTGGACTACAACCTGGTGGAAGAGGCGGAGCAGGACGGCGGCGTCGGGTACTATCCGGCCTAGAGGGGATAGCATGAGGACGAGGGACCTGGTCATGGTGGCCCTGATGGCCTCGGCCACGTCGGTCCTGGCCTATGTGAGGATACCCCTTCCCTTCACCCCGGTTCCCGTGACCGGCCAGACCTTCGGGGTCATGCTGGCCGGGGCTCTACTGGGGCCGCGGCTTGGGGCCCTGAGCATGGTGGTCTACGTCTTGCTCGGGGCCGTGGGGGTGCCGGTGTTCGCCGGCGCGGAGGCGGGCCCGGGAGCCCTCGCCGGGCCCACGGGCGGGTACTTATTCGGCTTTATAGTGGGCAGTTTCGTGACGGGGCTACTGGTCGAGCGCTGCCCGCGTTCATCCACCTGGTACTACTTCCTCGCTATAACCGCCGGAGGGATCATCGTCGTCTACACGCTGGGAGTGGCGCAGTTGATGGCCGTGACGGGCCTCGGCCTCGCCGAGGCGCTCTGGGCGGGGGCGGTCCCCTTTCTGCCGGGCGACCTCCTGAAGGCGGCGGTGGCCAGCACGATAGCCCCGAGGCTCAAGAGGGTTATCAGCTAATGGGAGGATCGTCCCTTGATTAGAGTGATTTTCTTCGACCTCGACGGCACGCTGTACGACTTCATGGGCCCGGTGGAGGCGGCCCAGCAGGAGGTTATCGCTCCTCTTACGCCGCCCGGGGTGGATCCGGCTGAGCTGTTCATGGCCACGTGGGAGGCCAATGACCGGATCAGACGGCAATACCTAGCGGGAGAGATAAAGTATCCGCGGGTGCTGTGGCTCCCCTTTCAGGAGGCCCTTAGGGCCTATGGGGTCCCCTGTGATGAGAATATGGCCAAGAAGGTGGCCCAGGACTATCTTGAGGCCTTCTTCCGCCGGATTAAGCCCTACCCGGCGGCGCGGCAGGTCCTGGAGGCCCTCTCCCGGGATTATGAGCTCGGCATGATATCCAACGGGATCTGGACCCTGCAGGTGCAGAAACTGGAGGTGCTCGGTCTCAGGCACTTCTTCTCCGACGACCAGATGTTTTTGTCCGACAATACTGGGCTCTTCAAGCCTGATCCGAGGATCTTTCACTGCGCGCTCTCGGCTCTGCGGGCGGAGCCCGAGGAGGCCCTTTTCGTGGGCGACGACCTCGAGGCCGACGTCAAGGGCGCGACGTCGGTGGGGATGAGGATCATCTGGCTGAACACTATGGGCCAGGAGCTTCCTGAAGACGTCCCGGCCGACATGGTGGTCGAGGTGGAGTCGCTGGCCCACGTGCCCGCCGCGCTGGAGAAGTTCATTCGAAAGGTGGGGTAGCCGTGAAGGTAGAGGTCTTTCAGGTGGATGCCTTTACCGACAAGCCCTTCGGCGGCAACGCGGCGGGGGTGGTACCCGACGCCTCCTCGCTCAGCGACGAGCAGATGCGGCTCATCGCCCGGGAGATGAACCTGTCGGAGACGGCCTTCGTTCTGCCCCCCACGACTCCGGAGGCCGACGTCAGGGTGAGGTTCCTCACGCCGACGGAGGAGGTGGAGCTCTGCGGGCACGCCACTGTAGCGACCTTCCATGTTCTGAAGGCGCTCGGGCACGGAGAGGACCAGTTCGTGCAGGAGACCCTGGCCGGCACGCTGCCGGTGTACGTGGAGGGCGACCGGATCATGATGGTCCAGGCCGAGCCTGAGCTGGGCCAGGTGCTCGAGGACCCGACGCGCCTCTGTGAGGTGCTCGGGATCTCCCCGGGCGACCTCGACCTCGACCTTGGGCCGGTGCAAGTGGTGTCCACCGGCCTCCGGGATGTGATCCTGCCGGTGAAGACCCGCACCGCCCTCTTCAAGATCAGGCCCAATAACGATGGGCTCTCGCGCCTCTCCCGCGAGCTCGGCGTGGTGGGGGTGCACGCCTTCACCTTGGACACCGTCGGCCCATCTGCCTACGCCCACACCCGGAACTTCGCGCCGTTGGTTGGAATACCGGAGGAGGCCGCCACCGGCACCTCCAACGGCGCGCTGGGCGCCTACCTGGTTCACCACAACGTCCTTCGCCGGCCGTGCTCCTTCTCGGTCGAGCAGGGGTATATCCTGGGGCGGGAGAGCGAAATCTATGTTGAGGTGGGAGAGCGGGTCAAAGTCGGGGGGAAAGCCGTCATCGTCCTGCGCGGCGAGCTATTCCTCTGAGCCGCTCGATGTCCTGCCGTCACAAAAATGTTACGGAATGTAAAATCTTGGACTGCATGGCAGGAAGAGAGGCTAGGGCGAAGAATTGGCATAACACCCAGAGGAGAAACCCGGGAGGGTTTCCCTCCCATCTGAGGGAGAGGTTGTAACGCAGCCGTAACATAACGAAACGAGCCATATATTGAGCTGTAAGTGAGGGCTGGTATAATACGAGTTGGATGTGAAAGGTGAACAGTCAAGGTAGCTACAGCCAGACAGGCTGTTGCTATATACGTCGGCTGAGGCCGACGATGAACCAAGCCCGGAAAGGAGGTGCAAGCGAAAATGGGCTTCAAGACTAACCCGAAACACCTACTCAAAGGAGGTAACCTTTCGGTGAACACTAAGAAGTTGCTAGTGCTTACGCTCGTAGCGGTCTTCGTTCTCGGGACCGTGAGCGCCGCCTTCGCCGCCACCACCGTTCGTACGGGGGCTTTCTCCGACCTGGCCGACGATGAGGCGGGCGAGGCTCTGTCCTTCCTCGGTGCCTTCGGCATCTACAAGGGCGATGCGGGCCTTGGTGGAGCGGCCCGTCCTGGTGATCCCATTACCCGTGCGGAGTTCGCCGCCGTGGTAGTCCGGATGCTGGGCAAGGAGAAGATCGCCAACGCTCTGGCGACCTACACCCCGGCGTTCAAGGACGCCAACGAGATTCCGCTCTGGGCTTGGGGTGTCGTCAACGTCGCCTCCAACATGGGCATCGTCAATGGGTTCGAGGATGGCACCTTCCGTGCCAACGACAACGTGACCCATGCCCAGGTTCTGGCGATGTTGATCCGTGCCCTCGGGCATGACACCCTGGTGACCGGCACCTGGCCGATCAACTACGTCATGTACGGCGCCGACCTCGGCCTGACCGACGACGTAGAGATCTTCGCCAACCTGCCGGCCACCCGCGGTGAGGTCGCCCTCATGACCAAGGCGGCCATGGGTGCTCAGCGTTACAGCGTCGCTACGGAGGAGTTCGGTGACTCCATCCTTGATGAGGATTATGCGACTGTCACCGGTATGCTGACCGATTTCGACCTGGAGGCTGACGATCCGTTTGTAAAGGTCGCTGGTGAGGTTTACTATACCGCTGATGACCTCGTTATCGTCGGGGCTGATTCCCTTGATGCCTTCAAGGGCACCCAGGTTGACCTGTGGATGATCGACGACAACAAGGTCGTCTTCCTCAAGGCGGCTGACGTAGAGGTCGTCACCGGCAAGTTCGCTGAGACTACCACTGACGAGGACGGTAAGAAGTACATCGTCCTCGAGGACGAGACGAAGGTCGAGTGCACCGATGCACCCATTGTTGTGCTGAACGAGGCAACTTCTGACCTGGACTCCCTTGAGCCTGGCGACGAAGTCACCATTAACCTCGAAGGTGATCTAGCAGTCTACGTAGTGGCCTTCCGTGAGGACATCACCAACGCGGTCGTAGACGCTGCGACGGACTATGATGCAGAGGCTGAAACCGATGCCACCATCACCATAGATGGCGTTGTCTACGACGTCCCGCAGAGCGCGACCGTAACCATCAATGGTGATGCCGCTACGCCGGATGACCTCGACGTGAATGACATCGTCTACATCGCGACTGAGGGCGCGAACAGCACGAAGGCCATTGCGGTCCGTGCCATCCGTCAGGTCGTGGAAGGCACTGTTGCCGACGTGAAGACCTTCTGGACCTCGAGCACTGAGTCCTACAAGGTCGTGGTCTTCGAGGATGGTAGTGAGGTGCGCTTGGATGGCCCGACGGCTCCTGCCAAGGACTCCATAGTCAAGTACGCCCTCAACGAGCTCGGTTACGCGAGGCACCTGATTGGTGAGACCACTACCACCAATAACGTGCTCGTAACCGGCTTCTACACCTCCGGTGGTGTCAACTACGCGATAGTTGACAAGATGGGCACGAGCGTGACCTACGCCGTCTACGGCACCGCCGTAGAGGCTGGCGACATCGGTAGCCTGGGAACCTTGACCATCAGCGATCTGACTGGGAAGATCACTGCCTTCCAGCCGATCGGGGTAGGCACCACGGTGTACGAGGTCTACGCTGTTGATGCGGCTAATGGTTCGCTGACCATAGGCGACGGGATTAAATACTACTTCGTCAAGAAGGACGATCTCGTTGTCTATGCCCAGACCTCTGAGGGTGACATTGGTGACTACATCGGGCTCGCTGGTCTCAGCGTCGGGGACCTGGTGTACACCGATGACGCGGCCGATGCCAAGGCCATCGTGAAGAAGTACGAGGAGTAAGCTGGAGACCCAGTTAAACTCCTGCGGGCCCAGGGCTTGAGCCCTGGGCCCGTTTCAGTGCGCCCGGCATGGGCGTTGTCTATAGGGTGAAAGTCCCGAACAACGAAGGTAGCAGTAGTTGTTAGCTCAAGGCAAGGGTGTCTGCGGCGACGCAGAATCTGAAGGAAGCCGGCGG
>ENA-OSAE01000052-OSAE01000052.1-marine-sediment-metagenome-genome-assembly--contig:-NODE-52-length-92585-cov-24.610180_pt1 | contig 92585 bp, 78 predicted proteins | sample MGYA00237870_ERZ529317 | MGnify/ENA primary metagenome ERZ529317 (study PRJEB26369, sample SAMN03142812) | marine sediment metagenome | biome: marine; feature: borehole; material: sediment... | reverse complement strand
CATACATATTTTGCACCGTTTCAATTCCTCATAGGTAGGCTGCAAACGAAGGTTATGCCAGTTGCTCCGGACAAGCTGCCTGCGTTTCAATTCCTCATAGGTAGGCTGCAAACTGACCTGACGGCGGCCTGGGAGGCGGCCTGCATAGGTTTCAATTCCTCATAGGTAGGCTGCAAACACTAACCCGATTTCGGGCGAAAAAGGGAATCTGGCGTTTCAATTCCTCATAGGTAGGCTGCAAACTAGCGGATGCTATGCAAGTAATCAATGCATTGAAAAGGTTTCAATTCCTCATAGGTAGGCTGCAAACCGTTGTCCTGTCGTTTACCAGGGTTGGCACGAGAAGGTTTCAATTCCTCATAGGTAGGCTGCAAACGGATCACTGGGGCCAGGGTGCGTTTCTACCCTGGTCCGTTTCAATTCCTCATAGGTAGGCTGCAAACCTGTCGCTGTCTCCATCACCATCAGTGGTTTCCTCCTGTGGTTTCAATTCCTCATAGGTAGGCTGCAAACGCTGCTTGCCTGGACGGAAAAGCAGGCTAAGGCATAGTTTCAATTCCTCATAGGTAGGCTGCAAACGCAGCAGTGTTGGCGCAAAAGGTATCCTGGCAAAAGGTTTCAATTCCTCATAGGTAGGCTGCAAACACTACCGTCCGCGAGGCTTTTGAGCAGACCGGAGTACCGTTTCAATTCCTCATAGGTAGGCTGCAAACAAGAATCAGATACTTCTTCGCAGTTTTAGCAATGGCAGGGGTTTCAATTCCTCATAGGTAGGCTGCAAACTATTTACATCACGTTAGGTATTGCGTTAGGGTTCAGTTTCAATTCCTCATAGGTAGGCTGCAAACTCAGGCCTGCCGGCAGAAACAAATACCACAAAATATGTTTCAATTCCTCATAGGTAGGCTGCAAACTGGTATCAAAAAAGATTAGAGGACAGCCCAGGTGCTGTTTCAATTCCTCATAGGTAGGCTGCAAACGGAACCATTGAGCAAAACATGGAGAAGTTCAAAAAAGGTTTCAATTCCTCATAGGTAGGCTGCAAACATTATACCACATTTCGGCTGCTTTTAAAATCAGGGGTTTCAATTCCTCATAGGTAGGCTGCAAACTCTGCTGGACGGCCTTAAAGTGATTGAGAGCGAAAGTGGTTTCAATTCCTCATAGGTAGGCTGCAAACGTCGTCTCTTTTTTTTGTGAACGTGTTAGTTAACTGTGTTTCAATTCCTCATAGGTAGGCTGCAAACCCGGACGTGGTAGGTCTCTCCCCGCTCGTCCAAGGTTTCAATTCCTCATAGGTAGGCTGCAAACTATTTTTATTACAACAACATAATAGGAGGTAGTAGGAGAGTTTCAATTCCTCATAGGTAGGCTGCAAACGATGTTTTTCAGCCGGAACGGGGCGGTGTTCGCAAGTTTCAATTCCTCATAGGTAGGCTGCAAACCTGGTCATACCTGATGGCTTACAAGCTCGAACGGGCGTTTCAATTCCTCATAGGTAGGCTGCAAACAAAGTCTGATGATACCTATACTTATCAGAGTGGCTAGTTTCAATTCCTCATAGGTAGGCTGCAAACGTCTTCGTCAGCCACAATTCCGTATGCTATTACGCTGTTTCAATTCCTCATAGGTAGGCTGCAAACGGAGTATAGCCCGTAATGTCAAGGGTCCGAACAACCGTTTCAATTCCTCATAGGTAGGCTGCAAACGGGTCAGGCGCGGGGAATTATTTCCCTGAACTAACCCGTTTCAATTCCTCATAGGTAGGCTGCAAACTCGGTTAATGTGGGATTCAGAATCAATCTTTCTCGTCCGTTTCAATTCCTCATAGGTAGGCTGCAAACGCCACGAAATAGCGGCAGAGTATGACAGGCACCTGCGTTTCAATTCCTCATAGGTAGGCTGCAAACTCTGGATCAGGCCGTGGAGATACACCAGAAGGCCATGGTTTCAATTCCTCATAGGTAGGCTGCAAACTCGGATGGGCGGAGCTGGAAAGGAGGCCGACATGAACGTTTCAATTCCTCATAGGTAGGCTGCAAACCCGCGAATATGCAGATTCTACGGCCACATCAAGGGATGTTTCAATTCCTCATAGGTAGGCTGCAAACCCAAAAAGAGCCTGAGCTGCCAGAAGGAATGACCGGTTTCAATTCCTCATAGGTAGGCTGCAAACCCGGTATGCCCATCAAGGGGATAAGCGACGTCCGGGTTTCAATTCCTCATAGGTAGGCTGCAAACGCACCTGGCCAGGAAGCAAGCCGAGGTGGAGGCCCGTTTCAATTCCTCATAGGTAGGCTGCAAACCCATTATAACCCAACAATAGAGCCATTTCAACAAGGGGGGACATGACGCTTAAGGGAGTCACGTGCGGGCAATGAAGACATGATAATAGACCAGAAAGCCAAGAGCCACAAGGCACTTAGGGGGTTCCATCCCGTGTCGTCGATCCCCGGGGTTTTTTGCGCTACCGGGGATCGACGACAGTTACTTATCATTCTCGGCGGTAGATACGGTGCTCCACATTGTCGTGTCCTTCTGCTGTCAAGTTTCAACCGTGATAGGCTTGAAGGGACGTACACAGCCGGCCCTATTGGTCGTTAGCCTGCAACCAAGGCCAGGGCAGGTTTACACCCGCAGCTTAAGCCAGGTTCTTGAGAAGTGTGAACCCCGAATCCAAGTGCAGCAACTTTTGACGGATCTCTATACTGGGTTCTTGAGAATAGAGATCCAACCCGAATCCGGCAGGACAATATTCGAGGTCCTTTAGTAGTTTACCTGCAATACTTCAAAGAATGCTTGTGGGTGAGCGCAAACCGGGCATGTTCGCGGCGCCTCCGGTCCCTCATAAACATGTCCGCAGTTTCTACACTTCCACTTCACCGGATTGTTCTTCTTGAATACAGTTCCGTCTTCCAGATTCTCCAACAATTTTTTGTATCTTTCTTCATGCTCTTTTTCAATCCTGGCGATAGCTTCAAAGAGTGCCGCTATATGGTCAAATCCTTCTTCCCTTGCTTCCCTCGCCATCCTGGGGTACATATCTGTCCATTCCCCATTTTCTCCTGCTGCTGCAGCTTTTAAGTTGTCGATTGTACTGCCGATACCCTGTAGCAGTTTCAAATGGAGTTTCGCATGTTCCTTTTCATTTAGTGCGGTTTCCTCAAAGATCTCCGCTATTTGTTGGTAGCCTTCTTTTCTGGCTACTGACGCAAAATATGTATACTTGTTCCTTGCCTGTGATTCACCTGCAAATGCGGCCCACAGATTCTTCTCTGTTTTCGTTCCTCTTAAGCTTTTGCCCATGTTTAAGCCCTCCTCGAATATCGAATTTATCCACTTGCCTCAAGAGGATACAGACTTGCGGTATCCTTTTGAGGTAGCTTCCTTTAATGCCATAGTAACCTCTCTAACCTTTGAATATTCTCCCGCGGCGTAAGTAACTTCCAGAGATGATCAGCTTTCAAAGATATCTCGCACGTGTTTAGGTCCTGTCAGACTCTTGCTGCAGTCGAATTGTCTAAACAGAAGACAAACTAGACTGCCGATCCCACCGGCTTCCAGGAGTTCAAGAACTACAACCATCCTCCTTACGTCTCCCTCAGCTCTTCCAGGATGGCTTTTGCTTTTGGAAGTTGGGTGGTCGGTACGTAGAGCTCCTGGGGGATATTGGGGCCAAACAAGGCCTTGATGTTGACCCATTTCTCCTTTTTCAAAACCACGATTCCATGCTCACGGAGAATCTCGATTAGAAACACTGCTTCCATATCATCGGAAGTGGTCAACAGGTACGTCCATTCCTCCCGGGTTGAAACCATACTTGAAGTCACCCTTTCGCGAACTACTAAAACCTATTAATCCAACGGGCTGATCCTACCAGCCGAATCAACCCGGGCCCCAAGGTCTCTTGAGAGTCGGTCCAAGCGACCCAGTACCCTGCTGGCCCCTTCCTCATCAAACAGTTCCGGACGAGCCCAACGCAACCGGGTTGGCACAAATCGGGCTCCTTTCACCCCGTCTTCATCTACGTCAACGAACAGAATCCCCCCCTCCGCGGTTTCCGGGCTCTTTAGGGAAAAGGTGAAAACAAAATTCCCAAGGCTATAGGAGATAAAACCATCCTTGAAGTATTCAAACCCCTGTAAAACATGGGGGTGGTGACCGATGACCAAGTCGGCTCCTGCCTCCACGAGCCGGTGGGCAAGATTTCGGTCCGTGGGGGTGGGGTAATTTTGACGTTCCACCCCCCAGTGTAAAGAGACTACTGTAATGTCAACCTGCCGCGACAAATCCGCTACTTCTTTCAGGAGCCTGGCTTCATCATGCCCGTTCGCCACGCCAGGCCGCTGGGTTGTGGCTACCCATTCCAGGGTCGGAATTACCCGCGAGGCACTTATGAACCCGATTTTGAGCCCGGACCGTTCCAGGATAACCGGTTTCCATGCCTCTTGATCATTGGAACCCGCCCCCGCGTGGCCCACGCCGAATTTTTCAAGGTGTTGGATGGTCTCCAAGAGGGCGTCTGGTCCGTAGTCCCCGATATGGTTGTTGGCAAGGGATACGGCAGTGATGCCTCCATTCACCAGCCCCTTCAGGGTTTCAGGGGAAGACTGGAAAACCCACTGTTTAGGTTGCGGTGAACCAGAAGTACCTACAGCAGTTTCCAGGTTGCCGAAGGCCGCGTCACAGGCCCGAAGAAGAGGGCCTACCTGTTCATAAGGAAAATCTACTCCCCGCTCCTCAATAATCTCCCCCACTTTATCACTCATGCGGATATCACCGACAAAGGCCAGGGTGATGAAGGATTTAGACACCTCCAGCTTACTGCCGCTAGACAGACCCACACCCGGAAGAATGGCTGATATCCCGGACCCGGTAGTGGAACTTATCGAATCAATGACCCATCCCGAACCATGGAGCAGTTTCTTCAGCACCATTACCAGGTCATAGGTTTTCTCTTCAGCGGTGGCTGGACCGGACCCAAAACCCGGTCCTCTATCCGGCAGCCGAACCGTGACCCGGACAGAGTATTGGATATGAGCTTCGTTGACCCGCCGCACCCCGACCACTTCGTAATCGACTACCTGCCCTTCAGAAGGGTCGATAGTCCACATGTTTGCGCGGAGGTGGGGGGCCAGCTTTGCCTGCAGCCGGTCCGAAAGATAGCTGTAGGCCAAGGAACCGTTCAGGTCCAGCACTGCCCCTAGGTAACCTTCCACTACCTTGTCCGCTGGCTCAGAACGCAGCCCTTCATGAATGAGGCGAATCCGTTCCAACAGGTTGTTCCTTTCCCGGGCCAGGTCGGCAATGATCCCCCTCAGAAGGGCCAACCGGTTTTTCAATCCCTCCGTATCTGTGGGGAAACCGTACTTAGGAGAGACAAGTCTGACCGCCCCCGTGTCACCGTCCCAAATCACCTTCCATCCCATGGCCTGTACCAGTTCCCTCAGGGGAAGATAGGTCGTTCCATTTACCGTCCTTATGGGGTGTCCCAGGTCTGCGGGTTGACCATTGACATAAGCAGTTTGCCGACCAATGGGGAGTTCCAGACGGTATTGAGGGTTTTCGAGGGCTACCACCTTTGTTCGAGGGTCGTACTTCACAGAGAATCCAAAAATTGCGCCCAAATCACGGGCTGCCAACAAAAAGGTTCCCCCATCGTTGAGTACAGAGTGTTGTATCTCCATTGGCCGGTCGTCCACCGCAACCAGAATGTCCACCGGCCGAGGAGCCACCACTGCTGCACCCGGAACAGAAAGGACCAAAACCAGCACCAAAATGATAACGAGTATGTACCAGCCTCTTTTGGAAAACATGTGCCCCCTCCTTTCCAACCGTTATACACCAGGCTTACTTTCCCTTTCCCTAGTTTCGCCAGCTGCCAAATGGCTATAACGGAGACTCTTGAAGCCCCTCGGCTAACCCTAGGGAGTACCTGCCGCTCGAGGGTTCAGTGCTCAAAACTACCCTTTTCCAAGACTCAGCTCCCGAAGCAACTCCTTCAAGTCTGTCGTCAGCGGAGCCGTAAAGGTTCTCCCCAGGCCTAACCGGGGTAGTCTTAGGGTCAACCGCCAGGCATGCAGGGCCTGCCTACCAATGAGGGGTGAAGCTTCGCCGTACATGGTGTCACCCAGTATGGGGCACCCGAGATGTTTGAGATGGACCCTGATCTGGTGGGTCCGCCCCGTGGAGATCTTGATGAGGAGCAGGCTGGCATCCGGCCACTGCCGCAAGGTGCGGTAGTACGTGGTCGCCGGTTTACCCTCCCTGGAAACGATGCGAAAAGCCTGTTTTTCCGGGTGGCGGGCGATTCCCCCTTGGATTTTTCCCTCGCTTCTTGGTGGATGTCCTCTCACCGCGGCTAGGTAGTAACGGGAAAACATGCACTCCCCCTGTTTCCCCCGCTGTCGGTCGAGGTAATGGTGGACCAGGGCGTTCTTGGCAAAAACCAGGAGCCCTGACGTGTTTTTGTCCAGGCGGTGCACCGGCCTGATCCGGCGCGGCTCTCCCCGGACAGACCAGTGGTAGGCGACAGCGTTGGCTACCGTTCCCGCCTTGTAGTCACGGGTCGGATGAACTACCTGGCCGGGGGGTTTATTGACCACCAGGATCTCGCCATCCTCGTGGATAATCTCCAGGGGGAGTGGCTGGGGGACGACCTGGCCGATATCCTCCGGCGGGAGCCTGATGGTTACCCTATCCCCGGGCAAAACCATGGTTCGGGTGAAAACTTCTTCTCCATTCAGGTAAATACCTCCCTCGCGGCGCAGGCGGCTGACCATCATCCGGGATAGACCAAGGGGGCCCCGGAGGAATTCGTAGAGGGTCATGCCTCTTGTGTCGGGGGGAGCCGCGAAGTGATAAAGGTTTTTCCCTTCGCCACGCACCCGGGAGTCACCACCCTTCTCTGTTTCCGAGCCGAAACCGGAAATTCTGACGAGGACTTAAGCCTTTTTCTTGGCTACCCAGTACTTCTTGTCCCCCCGGAAGGCCTAAACTCGGTACGTTCAAATCGTAACCATCACCCTCGGTCCAAGGGTGATGGCCTCCAGGGTAACGAGGCACTTGTAGGCGTAAACCTCAACCCCTGCCCTCGAGGCTTTATGCAATGCCCGGCTGAACTCAGGATCGGTAGCTTTGTTCGGTGTAAAGGAGGAAGCCCCGGGGTGCTGGATGACAAACAGAACCGCCGAACGATAGCCTTCCTTTTTCAAGGTTGTCAGTTCCTTAAGATGTCTGGTCCCGCGGGCGGTGGGGGCGTCGGGAAATAGCGCCAACCTATCCCTGACCAAGGTACATGACTTCACTTCTAAGTAACACGGGGGCAGACCTTTACCAGTCAACATAAAATCAAGCCTTCCCGCCCCGGTCCGGGGTTCACTCTTAATTTCCCGGTAATCGGACAAGGGTTCAAGGGCCCCCGCCTTTAAGGCCTTGGCCACAATCTTGTTGGGCACCCGACTGTCCACCGAGACCAGGTTCCCGTCCGATTCCACTAGCCTCAGGTCATAATCAGTACGGCGCCCCCTTCCGTCAGCGTGAGCCAAGAAAACCCTGGCCCCGGGATAAAGAAGTTCCTGCAGACGCCCAGGGTCGGCTACAAAAGCCCGCACCCTCTTCCCTTTCTCCAATTCTACCTCCGCAAGAAAGCGATTTGGACGGGAAAGAAAGGTGCCCTGCTGTAGTTTAGGTAACCTCAACTCAATCTTTCTCATACTCGCTCATACTCTGGTCCATTATCCTTCTTCCTTAACCTTCTGCCTCCCTTCGCGTTGCTCGGCACCTACACCTTTCTACTTTCCTGTTCCTCTTTTACCTCCGACTCGGTTGGCCCGCCAGCGCTGCCAGGGTTTGACCGGCATGATCATCACGCTGGCTACCACCAAGGCTGCGACAATGTAAATGCCGTAGAACAAGGCGTTGTAGGCCCATGGATCCCAGATCTCCGGTGGGGGTGGAGGCAGTGCTTGAGGTGCCCCGATATCTGTCCCGGCAAGTGGCGCAGGCTGAGGTAGGCCAGGGGGCTCAGGTACGGTGACTGGCACCGCCGGGCGCCTGATATACCTGACCCCAAGGTGCAACAAGTCACCAACAAAGGGCACTCCCCTCTCCGGGAGAACACTCCCGATACCGAACAGGGGGTTCAAATAGGCGATGGCCGGGGGTAAGCGCCAGTAGACCCCTTCGGGAGGAGGAGCCTCCAGGATAAGCACGGTCCCGATGAGGCTTCCAAAGAAAACCACAAGCAAGAAGACATAGGTGGCCACAGCAGCCGCCTGGGTCCGGCGAAAAAGCACTGAGAACAAGAGCCCAGTGGCCCCCAGGGCTAATGCGGTAACCACGTAAACCAGGACAAGGAGGCCGAAATTGGCCAGGGGAACACCACCGAAGGCATAAACGAGGCCAAAAAAGGGTAGTGAGGCCAGCACCAGCATCAAGGCAAAGCCGATAGACGTCAACATCTTACCCAGCACCACCCCAAGACCGGAAACAGGGGTGGAAAAAAGAAGGTCAAAGGTTTGCTTTTCCCTCTCTCCGCTCACAGCCCCGGACGCTAGGGCTGGGGTCACCAGGCAGATAACCACAAGCTGGATGACGGCCATTACCGAAAACATTTCGAGCCCGAACGTGGGGTGGATACCCCCTCGGTAGTGCAGGAACCGGGAGGCCTCGTAGTAAAAGAAGAGAATGGCACTGCTCACTCCCAAGAGGTAAAGGCTGATGACCACCGGGGCACGCCAGCCACGGCTCCGGACGCGCACTTCCTTCCTCACGATGGGGCCCAGGCCGGCCAAGAACCCCCTCCAGAAAGTTCCGGTCTCAATCTTCTTCACCCTCACCACCCCCTCCGGCCAAACGAAGATAAGTGTCTTCCAGGCTGCTGGTAGTGTCTGCGAAAGAGGTAACCCGGTACCCGGCCTGGATGAGAAACTCGAGCAGGGCTGCTCCTTTCTCCGGCCCCCCTTCAATTTCCACCTCGACCCGCAGGCCGTCTGTGGAAACCGAATGCACCTCCGGCCGGGCGGAAAGGACCTCGGCCACTTTCTGGGTGTCCTCATCCAGGAAACGAATACTCAATTCCCGCCTCAACCCTTTCTGCAAGACCTCCTCAACAGTGCCCTGGGCTACCATCACCCCCTGTTTAATGATCCCCACGTGGGTACACAAATCAGCCAGTTCAGAGAGGATGTGGGAGCTGATGAGGATGGTTTTGCCCATTTTCCCGAGCTTTTTCATCAATTCCCGCATTTCAACCCTCGCCAAAGGGTCCAGCCCAGAGGCAGGCTCATCCAGCAGCAATACCTCCGGGTCGTGCATCAGGGCCCGTGCCAGGCAAAGCCTCTGCTTCATCCCTCGGGAAAGACTGTCTACATGGACGTTCCCCTTGTCAGAAAGACCGACCAGGTCCAGCACTTCGTCACGCAACCGCTGTGCTTTCGCTCTGAAGAGACCACTGGCCTCGGCATAGAACTCCAGGTACTCGGTAACCTTGAGGTCATCGTAAACCCCAAAGAAATCCGGCATATAACCCATCCGTTGCTTCACCGGCCGGGGGTTTTGGACAACATCGTATCCTGCTACCACGGCGGTTCCAGCGTCAGGCGCCAGCAGCCCGGCCAGAATGCGCAGGGTCGTCGTCTTACCAGCCCCGTTCTCCCCGATGAAACCGTAGATGGACCCTTTCGGAACATCGAAATTGAGTCCCCGTAAAGCCCAGGTGCTGCCGTACCTCTTTTCCAGGCCTCGAACCTTGATCATCCCGATCCCCCATCCCGTTTCTCCAAACCCATTTGAACCTAGAGTCCCTGCTCGTCTTTACCTGGCGCTTCCTTCAAGCTCCAGGGAGGGAACCCTGAACCTCAACTGGCCCTTGTCCTCGGGCCGCCAGACCCGGAGCCGGAAGAGGCCTGCAGACGAAAGATAGGCTTTCGGCCGGTCGAAGATGGTCATCCTCCGGGCCGCCAGCTCTTCCCATTTCCCTGTCACCCAGTTATACACCTGGAGAGTACCATCAACCAGCCCGCCCCCTTCTTTCCGGTCCCTAAACCCTTCCTGTCCCTGGGTGGCCAAGACCTCAAAATGAAGGGTGATCTTGTTGATGGTTTCCAGTTCCAGGACGGGAATGGAAAACTCGAAGACCATCTGGCCCTGTTCCAGGACATACTCATCCTTTTCACTTCCCCAGCCCCCGCGCACCTCAATCTGACTCAGGCGCCCGCGGAGCAGTTGGGCTGGCAGGTGATAGGGGCCGGCCGGGAAGTCCAGGGTAAGGGGTTGGACCAACAGGGTAAGGTGGGTTGTCATCCCCCCACCGGTATCAATTTCAAGGTCCCCGGGTGGTTCACTTGCCCAACCCAGAAACATAAAAGGCAGGCCGCCGAAGTCCGGTGCAACCTGGATCCCTAAAAACCGCTCCAGGACTTGGCGGCGCCGGGGGTCTTCAGGGTTGACCGGTTGGCGTTGTTGGGCCGGCCCGTAGTAGGGGCTCCGGCCGTACATCCGGTAGATGACATTGAGGGTCTCATAGGACCTTCCCGGTTCCGGTGTACCCAGGTCAAGGGATACGGTGGTCTTCTCGCCAGGATTCAGGGGGCCGATTTTCACAAACTTATTGCCCCAGACCACGGCCCCTTCATCGATCTTGTACCTGGTATCGTTCATGATCTCTCCCTGCAGCACCAAATTGTTGACATGAAGATGGGAAACAATGCGCCCCGGTTGCAGGTCTTCCCTTGAAAAAGTGATCCTGCGCAGGCCCCAGCGGGTGTCTGGGCCGAAACTAACCCGGGTTCCTTCACCGTAGACAACCCGGACCGGAACCTCCCTTTCTTGCCTGATGGGGAAGCCGTACCGGTCATCCCGGTACCCATCGTAGGCTGTCTCTAGGTTTAGCTGGACTTGCTTAGAAAGGGTGATCTCCTGCCAGGGCCGGGTCGGTGCGTAGATGCCAACTGCACTCCCCGCCTGGACCAACTGGCCTTCGCGGTCGAGTTCAATAATGGAAGCGTAGTTGGCGATCACGTTACGGCCGGAACCGACAAAACCCCACGCGTAGATGACGACAATGACCACCAGGGCCAGTACGGGTACCGTAACCCACATCCATTCCCTCCTGTCCAGCCGGGCAAGGACAAGGTGGTTCACCAGACCCACCAGGAGTATGTAACCGAGAAAGAGGCCAGCAACGTTCAACCAGGAAGGAGCCAACTGGGGCGGGAGGAGGTTAATGGCCTGGAACAGCGCCCCATCCAGGGATCCTTCCCGGGCACTGAGATAGTAGCGCTCTTTCGTCACTTCGGGGGTAAAACTAAGATGTGGTTTCAGAAGTCCACGCCAGAAATCTTCCTTGTGGGGCCAGGTGAGCATCGGTTCCACGCCTGGATCTATCCCCAGCACTAAAAGTACTCCCCTGCCCACTCTCGTTGACCAGGCGACCGGGCCGGCGGTAGTTTTCCCAACACCCTCACCAGTGCTGCCCTTCAGTACCGCCACCGTAAAGGGCCGGGCGTGAGGTTCACGGAGGGTGTAGCCTCCCAGTTCTTCAACTTCGAGGACGGTTACCGTCTTCGTTACCGTCACTGGTGGGGCCGACAAGGGCAGGAGGTCAGCAAGGTTGTCGTCCCGATTCCCTACAGTGACTACCAGGACCCCGCCCTGCTCAAGCCAGTCAAGAAGGCTTTCCCGCTGCCTCTGGGTCAGGCTCGAAGGGTCAAAACCGCGCACCAGAAGGACCGAAAAGGTATCAAACACACCAGGTTGTTCGGGCAACAGCTCCCTGCTAATTTTCAGGACCCGGGGATAAAGCGGGAGGCCGCGCTGGTCTTTTCCCAGTTGGATGTTCTCGAGAAATTCAAAGACCTGGTCTTCCCTTTCAGACAACACCCCGGCCAGAACCGTGTCCTGGCCGTATACCTTGAGGGCCGGCCGCACCTGTGCCAGGACCTCTTCGGTTCCGGCTTTAATCAATCTAACCTCGAGAAAACCGTTCAAACCCATTCGTTCCAACGGCACATGTTGAACCACTCGCTTTTGCCCACCAGGAGGAAGGCTGATCTCCTCGCCGTAAGCAATAACCGGGACGGCAACCTGGTATGGGAGGACCCGGGTCGATACCACCACCTCTACCCGCCCCTTGAAAGCTGGACCATTGTTCTTTACGTAGATGGAAACCGGTACCCACCCCGAGACACGGCCTACCCCTTCCCAGCCGGCCTTGGCCTCAAGGTAGAAGCCACTTGTGCTGGTCGCTGTGTTTTGGCCTGACGATTCCTCAGATAGGGCAAACGGCCCGGGCGTGGCTCCCAGAGTGACGCCGGGAGCGGAAATCACAAGGAGCAGGAAGGTTACGATAAAGATTATCCTTGTCGAGGCCAGGGGCCGGATCATTTTCAAAGCAAACCTACCTCCTCAACATGCACCCTTCCAGTAACTTAGTCGAAATCAACCACGGTTAAGTTCCATCCAAGCAACAAAACCACCGCCATGCTTTGGGATAATCTAAGGCAAGATCCGGCTTCTACAGTCAACAAGAACTGATGCCATAACAAAAGCATGGTCACAGGTAATCCTGGAGCATTAAGCAGGCAGGGCAACAAACATCAAGAACAGCCAAAACTCCAAGTCGGGATGGATGTTCCTTTACCGGACATCAACAGCCATCTTTTCAAAGCTTTCTCTGTCGTCAGGGCGGTACTTGTACCCCACCAGTGACTTTTCGAAACAGCGCGAATGAAAATAACTGCAGCCAGCGGTACCTGACATTGGTAGTCAGCCGACAAAGGAGCCACGTTTGGTTTTTTGGGATTCATGCTGCCAAAGATTCGCTACCAGGATGCGGAAACCCTCTGTGTTTGTGGAACTCAATTGTGCTTGGCTAAATATGCCAGGTTTTTTGGGGGCCAAGTAGGTAGGCCCCTTGAGAGAGTGGAGAAAGGAAGAGAAAAGCCCATGAAGGAACTCAGGAAGTAGGGCCGCGGAAAAAAACTGCAAAAGCCAGAATGAAAGAAATGGCTCTGGATGAAGGTATAATTCAATTTTGAGGGGTTTGATTCAAAATACCGGAGACCTCTAAAGAGCCGAAGAAGAAAGGTTCACCGGGTTTGTCCAGTTGCTTTCCCACCAGAGACGTTAATCTTGGTATTTCTATTCTCACTGAAACACCGGAAAAAGCATATGGACCAAGGTTGGTATTGCCAAGAGATACAATCTCAAATTTTCTACCTTGTGGCGGTTAACTGTCATCTCTGACGCAAAGTGGAAGGTTCTGCAAGACTAGTGATCCGTGATCAGTCCTGACCCCCCGTACTTGGCGCCCCACCACCTCCCTGGCCTCCCTCGGCAAAGTTGTGACTAACAGGTCGCATGGGGGTCACGGTTGATATGGCATGCTTGTAGACCAAGAGTTGCTTGCCCTCGCTTTCCAAGATCACCGTAAAGTTATCAAAACCCCGCACCACACCCTTGAGCTGAAACCCGTTGATGAGGTAGATGGTTACGGGAGTGCTTTCTTTCCTGACTTGGTTCAAGAAACTGTCCTGCAGGTTTATTTGCGGTTTGGCCACTTGGCGCTCTCCCCCAATCAAGCTGATTTTGTCCTCAACCATTATACACTATTTTCCATTTAGACGCAATTGCCCTCACTATTTCTTTTGCGGCGTCTTCGACCCCCTTGCCCTCATCGAGCTTGATCCACCTGATCTCTTTGTTACGTCTGAACCATGTATACTGACGTTTGGCGAAGCGACGGGTATTTCTTTTGATTAACCTTACCGTTTCCTCCCAGGTCACCAGACCTCTAAGGTAATCGAGCAGCTCCCGGTAACCCAAAGCCTGCATGGCCACTGAATCTGCGCGGCACCCTGCCTCATAGAGGGCTGTAACTTCATCTAAAAACCCATCCTGAATCATCTGTTCCACCCTTTTTTCGATGCGCTGGTACAGGGTGCCTCGGTCCATGGTAAGTCCGAAGCTCAGGGTATCGTATTGACCACCGTTCCTCTTCCCTTCAAGGGCGGTAAGGGGTTTCCCCGTCTTTTGGTAAACCTCCAAAGCGCGAATGATCCGTCTTGCATCGTTCGGGTGAATGTGCTTGGCCGCAGCCGGGTCGACCTGTGCAAGCTTCTGGTGGAGATGCCTCGAACCGCGGCTTTCCGCCTCTTCCCTGAGTTTTTTCCTCAATTCCTGGTCTTTCGCCAGGTCGGGAAAAATATAGCCCTTGAGCACGGCATCGATATAGAGTCCGGTCCCACCAACCAGGGCCGGTATTCTTCCCCGCCTGTTTATCTCTGGAATCAAGGTCTCGACCTCACCCTTGAAGTCTGCCACACTGAATTCCTGGTCTGGGTCCAGGATATCCACCAGGTGGTGAACGACACGCCGCCGCTCCTCGGGAGTAGGTTTTGCGGTCCCGATATCCATCCCCCGGTAAACCTGCATCGAATCGGCCGAGATGATCTCCAGCGGGACCTTTTCTGCCACTTTTAGGGCCACCCGGGATTTCCCAACCGCCGTCGGCCCCACGATCACCAGAAGTTTCATCTCCCCCGGCCCCCTCTGGTTCCTGTTGTTACCAGATCTTGCCGACATCGTTAGTATTATCCAAAAGGGGCTATTCTAACAACACAACAACCGCAAATGGTTGGACTCACACTGTTCAGCTCGCCGGGTGCAGCTGTCAACCCCGCCCAAAACGCTTGTCTATCTCCTGCCTCGAGACCAAGCTCACCGTCGGGCGCCCGTGGGGGCACGTATAAGGCTGTTCGGTACGGGAGAGGTCTCTAAGAAGTGCTTCCATCTCCTCGATACTGAGGGACTCGCGTGCCTTCACGGCCGCCTTGCACGCTGCCATGGCCAGGTAGGCCTCCTCCTTCTCCAACCGCCCGGACTCCGTGTCGTAGAACTCCTTCAACCGGTCCAGGAATCCCCGTAACGTCTCCTCATTAGCCCCAGCTCCAAAGATCGTGGGGACGGCCCGGACCAGGATGGTGTTTCCCCCAAAAGGCAAAAGCTCAAAACCAGCCTTCGCCAGCACTTCAGTGTTCTCCATCACCAGGTCCAGCTCCCCCGGGTTTAATTCAAGGGTAAAGGGGACCAGCAGGTTCTGCGGCCCCACGAAATCTTTCCCTTCTTCCCCGAGCAACCGGTCATAATAGACCCGTTCGTGGGCAGCATGCTGGTCCACTAGAAAAAGCCCTTCCTCTCCCTCTGCCAGGATGTAGCGGGCATGAAGCTGCCCGATAATCCTCACCTGGGCCAGAAAGCCAGCCCTTCTGGTCTCCACTTCTTCTGCATATGTACGGCGCGGCACCTCGCGCCAGAAGTCCTGTTGTTGCGACTTCACCCCTAGGTTGTATCCTGCGTGCTGCCCTTCTGGTCCTCCGGAAGACGATGATGAAGACGATACCTTTGAAAATGGCCCAGACCCACCTGAACCCGACGATGTGAATACAGGTGCAGACAAAAAAGGCGTGCTCTCTGCCCCCGGAATGAGGACTGCCTGCTGGAGGGCCTGGACCACGGCCCGTCTCAACACCCGGTAGACCTCCCTCTCACCCGCCAGGCGAACCTCCTCCTTGGCCGGGTGTACATTGACGTCTACCCTGCGCGGGTCGAGCTCCAGGACCACTACCACCACCGGGTAGCGGCCGGATGGAAGTAGGGTCACGTAGGCACTTTCCACCGCCCCGCGCAGGGAAGGGTTTTGAATTCCCCGCCCGTTGACGATGAAGGTCTGCTGGTCCCGGGTGCCCCGCGAGACGGTGGGACGCCCCACGTATCCCCGAACGGAAACTCCAGCCTCACTGTAGTCCAACGGAAGCATCCCCTTAGCGGTCTTAACCCCGTAAAGGGCCCCGATAGCGTCCAGGAGCCTGCCGGAACCGGGGGTTTGAAACCGTTTCCGCCCGTTGTGGCTCAGGCCAAAGACGATCCCGGGGTAGGCCAGGGCTAGGACCGAGAGAACGTGGCCGATCCGCCTGAGCTCAACCCCTTGGCTCTTGAGGTGCTTACGCCGTGCCGGGGTGTTATAGAATAAATCCTGAACCACCACCCTGGTTCCTACTGGGCAGCCCACCGGTTCACTCTGGGGCCTGCTTCCCCCGGCCACCCGCACCCGGACCCCCTCTGGAGCAAACGGCGTCCTGGTGGTTACCTCGACCCGGGAAACGGCAGCAATGCTGGGTAAGGCTTCCCCCCTGAACCCTAGGGTCATTACGGCTTCGAGGTCTTCCGCTGACCGGATCTTACTCGTCGCATGACGTTCAAAGGCCAGCACGGCATCATCCGGCCCCATCCCGTGGCCGTTATCGGTGACCTCGATCCTCTTTTGACCGCCTTCCCAGACCCTAACAATGACCCGGTCACTACCAGCATCGATAGAATTCTCCACCAGTTCCTTGACCACTGAAGCCGGCCTCTGCACCACTTCACCAGCGGCAATCCTGTTGGCCGTGTCTTCATCCAGCACGATAACCCTGGATCTTCTCCCTCTCTTTCCTGTCGGCTCCTGTCTCACTTCTTCCACTCCCCTTTTGCCTTCTGCTGGAGCCGGTAGAGGGTGTTCAAAGCATCCAAGGGGGTCATGGCCAGGATGTTGAGCTGCTTTACTTCCTCAACTACAGGGTTTGGCCCCGGTTCAAAAAAGGTCGGCTGCTGAAATACAGCCCGTCCTTTTTCGGCTGCAGCAGCCGCTTCCTGCCCAGCCCTTTGGCCCCTGGAATCACGTTCAAGCTTAGCCAGGATCTCACGGGCTCGTGCCACCACCGGTGCAGGCAGGCCGGCCAGCCGAGCAACCTGAATCCCGTAACTCCGGTCGGAACCACCGCGCACAATCTTGCGCAGGAAGATCACGTCCTCGCCCTGTTCCTTTACGGCCACCGAGTAGTTCTTGACCCCCGGCAGGACCTCCTCCAGTTCGGTAAGTTCGTGGTAATGGGTGGCAAAAAGGGTCTTGGCCCCGATCCCTTCCGGTCCGTGGAGAAACTCCACCACCGCCCAGGCGATGCTCAACCCGTCAAAAGTACTGGTCCCACGGCCAACCTCATCCAGGATGATCAGGCTTCGGCAGGTCGCATTGTTTAGGATGTTGGCCACCTCGTTCATTTCCACCATGAAGGTACTCTGACCCATGCTGAGGTCGTCTGAAGCCCCAACCCTGGTGAAGATTCGGTCCACCATCCCGACCTGGGCTTCATCTGCCGGGACGAAACTTCCCATCTGGGCCATGAGGGTAATGAGAGCCACCTGCCTGAGGTAGGTGGATTTCCCGGCCATATTCGGCCCGGTCACAATCAGAATCTGGTTCTGGTCAGAGTCCAGGAGGGTATCATTGGGGACAAAGGGGTCCCGGTTCAGAGTTTTCTCCAATACCGGATGCCGCCCCCCCTTGATCTTGATCTCGTCGCCCTGGTGTACCACCGGGCGGCAGTACCCATGTTCCTCGGCCACCTCTGCCAAGGACCTCAAGGCGTCAAGTTCAGCCAGAACACGGCTCGTCTTTTGAATCCTGGCTGTTTGGTCAGCCACCCGGTCCCGCACCTCGACAAAAAGCTGGTACTCCAACTCCTTGAGCCTTTCCCGGGCTCCAAGGATCAATGCTTCCTGCTCCTTGAGCTCCGGGGTAATATACCGCTCGGCATTCGCCAGGGTTTGCTTCCTGGTGTAGTCTTCAGGCACCAGGTCCCGGTTGGGATTGGTCACCTCGATGTAATAACCGAAAACCTTGTTGAACCCTACTTTGAGGGACTTGATCCCAGTTCTCTCCCTCTCCCTGGCCTCCAGGGAAGCAATCCAGGCTTTCCCTTCCTTCTGGGCCTGTCTCCACCGGTCTACTTCGGCGTGGTAACCGGCCCGGATCAACCCGCCTTCCTTCAAGGTTACCGGGGGGTCCTCAACAATGGCCCCGGAGATGAGTTGGTGGATATCTTCCAGGCAGTCCAGCTCCCTCTTTAAGGACACCAGTTCCCGCGCGCCAGCCTGCTCGAGAACGGAAACCACCCGGGGAAGAACCTCCAGGGACTGGCCCAAGGCCTTCAGGTCCCGCGCATGAGCCCTACCGCAGGCGACACGGCCAAGGATCCTCTCCAGGTCGTGAATCGATTTCAGAAGCCCCGTCAGCTCTACCCGCATAAGACCTTTCTCTTTCATGTCAGCTACCGCTTCCAGGCGTCTCTCAACCTTTTCAAGGTCCAAAAGGGGCATTTCCACCCACGCCCGCAGCATCCGTCCCCCCATGGCAGTGACGGTTCTGTCCAGGACCCAAAGGAGGCTCCCCTGACGCGAGGAATCCTGAAGCCTGGCTACGAGCTCCAGGTTCCTCCTGGTCGCCCCGTCCAGTGTCATGTACTCTTCGGTTGAATAAGTTTTCAAGCTGGTGATATGGCCCAGGTTGCTTTTCTGGGTTTCCTCCAGGTAAGCCAGCAAGCCTCCGGCCGCTTTTGCTGCCGCCGGTTTGTCCTCACAACCAAACCCCCTTAGGGAAGAGGTCTTGAAGTGGGCAGTCAGTTTGTCATAGGCGGCAGGGTAGGAAAAATCCCATTCATGCCCCACGGTGACGGAAATACCGTACTTCTCCAGGTTCGCTGTAAACTGCCGGTCACCGGCGACGCCTGGTCCCACCAGGCATTCCGCCGGGGAGAGGCGGCCGATTTCATCCCGGGTCTTGTTTTCCACATTCGGTGGGGAAAACTCCGTGACCATGAACTCGCCAGTGGAGTAATCGACCACGGCCAGCCCCACCCGGTCACCTTCCCGGGCCAGAGCGACCAGGAAGTTGTTGCTCTTGTCCTCCAGGAGCTCGTTTTCCATCACGGTCCCTGGGGTGATAACCCGGACTACTTCGCGCCGTACAAGGCCTTTCGCGGTCTCTGGGTCCTCGACCTGTTCACAGATGGCGATCTTGTAGCCCCTGCGGATAAGCTTGGAAATGTAGGATTCTGCTGCGTGGTACGGAACCCCGGCCATCGGAACCTTCTTGCCCTTTCCTGCTTCCCGGGAAGTCAAGACAATATCCAGTTCCTGGGCCGCGATCTTGGCGTCGTCAAAGAACATTTCGTAGAAATCCCCAAGCCGGAAGAAGAGAATTGCATCTTCGTACTGGCGCTTGATCTCGCGGTACTGACGCATCATGGGGGTATCCTTCAAGCCAATTCCTCCCCTGTTGCACGACGCAAGGGTCGGGTACGGACAGCACCAGGTCCAGGGATGGGAATGTTCAACCGTTCACCCGTGCTGCACAGTGTGACCCAAGATAACCGAAGCCGGCTACCGGGTAGGGTGCCGGCTTGACCCTGTACTTAACGTTGTATCCTCTGGGTACCATTTCTGACCGCCTTTAGTATATCATACCAAAACGGTTGAAGTGAAGCAGATCCCCTAAACCGCCTTTGAAACCGGTCAACATGGTCAACGTTAACCGAAGTTGACGTTAACCACGGCTTGAACCTAGCCTTCAAAGCCCGCCCCGGCCATCTCAAGGGTCTAGGGGATCGTCCCCTGGACTGCAACTGGATCTAAGTGATAATGTGTATATCATTTTCTTCCCGTGACAAAATACATCGTGTGGGACCACGCAAACCCATAATCCCAGTACAGGAGGTGATGCCCATGCAGCTAACTCAAACCGAGACCTGGTGGGTAGAAGAGTGCGCCAAGGCTGAAGCTTTGATGGTAAAGAAGTGCCAGATGATCCAGCAGGTGGCCCAAGACCCCCAGCTCCAACAAATCTGCCGCAACTTGGAGCAAACCCATCGGCGACATATTGACACCATTGCCAGTGTCACAAGACGCCCAGGTTTCTGACACCGCATAACACGAAGGGAGTGACACGTCTCAATGCCACAGATGGTAATGAGAGACCGGGATCTTGCCGAAGACCTTCTCTTCTCCGAGAAAGCACTCTCAGAGCGTTACAACTGGACGACCCTGGAGTGCCAGAACCTGCAACTGAGAAATACCATCGAAGACTTGGAACACGACACCCACTTAACCGCCCGGAGCATATACGAATACCTGAACCAGCGCGGATGGTATCGTCCCCGGATGGCCGATCAGCAGACCGTATCGTGGTTCAACCAGGCCATCAGCAGCATCCAGAACGACGTCCGCCAGGTTGGCGGGGCGGGAGTAGGCGCTGGCGCGGCCTGGGGGACCGGCCAGCAGGGTACGTGGCAGACCACCGTGGGCCAGACCGGTTACGACTACGGTCAGCAGACCGGCTTCGCCGGACAGGCTGGGGGCCAGCAGGTCACCGGTCAGGCCGGAGGCCAAATGGGAGGCCAGGTCGGAGGCCAGGCCGTCTTCAGTCAAGGGATCTACGCCCAGCAGGCTACCGGTGGTGGAGTGCAGCTCCCACAGTGGGCTTACGGGCAGAACATTGACTACCAGGGAGGTAACACCGAGTACCGGCGTACCTGAACCTCCGTTGAGGAATAAAGCATGAGACCGAGAAGCAGTCCCCATGGGGACTGCTTCGACTATTAACTAGGAGCGGTACTTGCCAGCCTGCGAACTGAGCCAGGACGCCTTTGGGGGCTCATGAATTAAACAGAACCATGAAACCATGCCTGGTGCTGCTCCTCCAGGTCATCAATCCACCAAACGCCCTGTGAGGGTCCAGGTCTTGGCTTCCTCGATCCGGACCTTCCCGAACCTGCCCGTGAGGTCCTTGGAGCTTTCAAAAAGAACGATCTTGTTGGTCCGGGTCCGGCCCATCTGCACTTGGGCGTTAGTCTTGCTCTTCCCTTCTCCCAGGATACTTACCGTAGCGCCCACCAGGGCTTCGTTTTTCCTCCGGGCAACCGGGTACTGCACAGTCATTAAGCGTTCAAGCCGTTCCTTCTTCACCGGTTCTGGAACCTGGTCCGGCATCCTGGCTGCCGCTGTTCCCAAACGAGGTGAATAGATAAAGGTAAAGGCATTATCAAATTCAACCCGGCGCACCATATCCAGGGTATCCTCAAAATCCTTTTCTGTCTCCCCTGGGAAACCAACAATCAGGTCGGTTGTAATGCTGGCCGACGGGATCAAACGGCGGATTTCGTCCACCAATTTAAGGTACCTTTCACGGGTATACCCCCTGTTCATCCGCCTCAGAACACTGTTACTCCCGGCCTGAAGTGGCAAATGGAAGTGTTCGCACACCTTTTCCGAATCGGCTATCACCTGGACCATTTCGGTTGTAAAATCCCTGGGATGGGAAGTCATAAACCGGATCCGCTGGATACCTTCAACCTTATCCAGCCGGCGCAGCAGTTCCGCAAAATCTACCCCTTCTTCCAGGTCAGAGCCGTAGGAATTCACATTCTGTCCCAGGAGGGTGACTTCTTTGCACCCGTCACGGGCCAGCTCGTCCACCTCCCGCACAATTTCCTCCGGCCGCCGGCTTCTCTCGCGCCCCCGAACATAGGGTACAATACAATAACTACAAAAGTTATTACAACCAAAGGTTATGTTAACCCATGCCTTGAACTTCTGGCCTCGCCTGGCCGGCAGGTGTTCCCGTACCTCGCCGGCACTCTCCCAAACATCGACCACCATTTCCCCGGACTCCTGGGCCCGCCGGACCAATTCCGGAAGCTGGTGAAGGTTGTGGGTACCGAAAACCAGGTCAACGTGGGGAACCCGTTTTCGAATCTTCTCCGGGGTTTCCTTCTCCTGGGCCATACACCCGCAGACTGCGATGAGGAGGTTGGGATTTTTATACTTATAGCGCTTGAGCTGTCCGATGCTGCCGTAAATCCTGTTTTCAGCGCTCTCTCGCACACAACAAGTGTTGACCACAATCAGGTCAGCCTCTTCCGGCCCCGAGGCAGCCTGGTAACCCATCTCTTCTTCGAGAATCCCTGCAATGGTTTCCGAGTCGCGTTCATTCATCTGACAACCATAGGTCTGGATAAAGTATTTCAAGGATCCACTCCCCCTTCAGCACACGTCCGTTACCAGGCCAAGGCCCACCTTCATCTGCCCCCCTACCCACCACCATCTCGCCAAGGCAGCTGTATCCCAGGCTTGCTCTAATAGTCCGTGTCCCGACCCCCGGCTTTCGCTGCCTCAGCCCCATGACTCACCCGTTATTCTACCATAACCGAGCCGCAAAAAAACAGAGCCCAGGGCAGCCAGGACCCCGGGTTGCTTCTGAAAAACACCCCTTAACTGGACTTCCAGCCGACCCCGTACCTATCCCTCGTTTTCCAAAGAACCAGAACTACCGCCGTCCCAGTAAAGGTCAACTTTATCCCCTTCCTTGAGGGGTGTGGTAAAGCGGGCAGGTTTCCCATTCACCTTAAGGATCAACCGGGCCCCGGTTCTCGGTGGGGTTGGGTCAAAATCAACCAGCGTGAAAAGCTGGTTCAAAAGGGGTCCGCCGGAACCAGCCTCCAGGACCTCCAGCAAATCTCCATCTTCCACAGGGGTCTCAAGACTGGCTGGTTTTCCGTTCTTTCGCAATTCGCAGATAGGTGGGATCAATACCGGAGACCCGTTGACTGTAACCCGGACGGGTTCCGACATGGAAAAACCGGCCTGCTCTAAAACCACTCGCATGGTAACCTCCCGAGGGCGCCACTCGATACGGTCTCCATCTCTAACCGGGGTATCGTTCTCCGCCGGTGAACCGTTCACCAGGAAAACGTAGCGCGGCCAGACCTCTTCCTTCTTCTCGCCGTTTAACTCATAACTGAGTACCTGTTCCAAGCTTGCAGCCTCAGCTCCTCCGCTTCCATCAGGTGCATCCTCAGAGCGAGAACCGCTCAAAAACCCTTGCACCAACTCCCCCACCATGCGGGGAAACCTGAATTCAACCGTATCACCGTCCCTCAAGTACCTGTCCGGGCGAGAAGGTTTACCATTCACAAAACAGCTGGGTTTGATGTTAACCTCTTTCCCGTTCATGGTTATCCTTAAACTATCGGCTGGCATAAACTCTGCCACCTGAACCCGTGGCGGCTCCCCATCAACGGCAGGCAAAATTTCAATTGCCTCCCCACCAGTCAGCTGGGTGTTCAGGTCAGCCGGTTGGCCGTTGACCTTCACCACCGCCGGCTTAGCGCGGGTCCCAGGTACCACCTTGGTTTCACCGTTAACCTTGATCACCAGTCCAGGTCCAGGTTTTCCTACCAGATCCCTGGCCCGCACCCCGGCCGACTGGAGGGCTGCACCTACCGTCAGCCTCCCAGGATGAAACACCTGGACCTGCCTTTCCCCAACTGTGACTACAGCCCTGTTGTCCTCCCCACGGTGGGCGTTCAATGCTATTCCCAGCGGGGTCACCGCATCTGGCCCAGACAACCCTTTTCTACCCCGGTTGATAACATCTACGGCTTGAGCAGTTCTGGGAGCTACCCGTGCTGGGTCCAGTCCGAGGGCTTTGGCCAGCCGCTCCGGCAGGGTAGGGGTGAGGCTCCCCCCTCCCACCAGCATCACCCCTGTAGGTGGGCCACCGTTGATCCTGGTGATGGCCTCAGCCAGGGAACCCGCCAAGCGGTCCAGTGTCGGCCCGAGGGCCTCGAGGACCTCATCAGTACGCAGTACCCGGTTCTGTCCCAGAACATCCACGGCCTCAAACTCTTTCTCGCGGCAGAGCCGCCGTTTTGCCTTTTCAGCTTCATTAAATTCCAGCAGGTAAAGGCGGGACAGTTCTTCGGTGACTTCGTCTCCTGCCTCGGGTACCATTGCATAGGCAACAACTGCTCCGTCCCGGGTGACTGCAATGTCCGAAGTCCCAGCCCCGATATCGATGAGCACCAAGTTTAAATGCCTCATGGTCGGTTTTACTACCGCCTTCAAGGCAGCAATGGGCTCCAGGGTCAGGCTGGCTACCGCAAGCCCGGCGATGTCCAAAGCGGCTACCAGGGAATCTACCACTGCAGTCGGGAGGAAGGTGGCAATCACCTCCACCTGAACCCTTTCCCCAACCTGCCCCTCCAGATTAGCCATCCTCACCCCATCAAGCCAGTACCGGAGAACACTGTAGGCAACACAGTGGAAACGTGTCTGTTCATTGCTGGTCCGAAGTTCACTCGCCAGCCTTTCCTGCGCGTCACTTACCGCCTCCCATTCCAGGGCGCGGATCTGCTCCTTTCTTACGGGCGAAAGGGTCCCGAAAACTACCTCGGCCTTTCCCCGGGCGGTACGTAAAGCCCGACCGGCCGCGGCCACCGCCGCCTCCATCAGCTTCACCCCGGCCTTTTTTTCAAGTTCCTCCTTAACCTCTATCAAAACGCGACCCACCTCAGGAATGTTATGAATCTGCCCGTCCAGCATCGACCGGCCCTCATGTTCCCGGCGGGCTGCGTAGCGGACCCTGATTACGCTGCCGTGCTCCTCTGTCAAAAGCCCGAGCACCTTCCTGGTACCAATATCCAGGGAAAACCGTAAAGAGGATTTCTGTTTCATGGTATCAACTCCGCACATTTCTTTCTAACCGAGGCAGTCCCGGCAAGAATTGACATCTGAAGACCTCCTTGCCAAGTTCCCCCGGGAACAAGGCTTGGGCCGCAAGCCGAAGGGGCCGAAAAATAGAGCAAGAAAGGTTATCGATGCCGTAATTCGACAACCACCATCTTTTTCCTTCACCTACCTACAGGATATGACGGACAAAACAGGCCACCAGCCCCGGTAACGACCATGGCGTTTAGAAGCCATCACACCACAATCCTATGGCCTGCGACGGACGGTCTTTGCTCAACCCAAAGCCTCTCTCCTCGGCCTGCTGGCTCGGATCCGCTGACCAACGTTGGTCACCATAGTCGTTACCACTTTTTTGAACCCGAATTTTTAAACCAGTAACAGACCAACATTGACTTTCCCTTCAGGGTGTGTTATGATACCACTAGGGGTATAGGTATAAGTAATTCCTAAAGCCTATGCTCGAGAACCTTTTGCTTTGAATTTGGCACGGAAGACCGTGAACAAGGAGGGTTTGCTTTGATCAAGGTTACCGAGAAGGCGGTCAAAAAGTTCAAGGAACTCCTGCAAGACAAAAAGACCACTTCAAATTCCATCCGCCTCTTTATCCAGGGTTTCGGTTGAGGAGGTCCCAGTTTTGGACTGGCCCTGGACGGGTCAGAGAAAGAGAACGATAAAGTGGTGGAGATTTCTGGCCTCAAGTTTATCATCGACCCCCAGGCCGCCAGGTATCTTTCCGGGGCTACCATTGACTACCACAGAACCTGGTTCGGCGGGGGTGGGTTTGCCATTCGCGGTCCAATGACTTCCTCCTGCTAGCCTCTAGAAGCCCCTGCAACCAAGTTAACCCGGGGCAGGCCACCAGTTAACCGCCAGCCTGACGATCCTTTCCTTGGGCGTTCTCTGATCTCAGGGCACGCCCTTTTTTTGCTCCATACCGCCTCTGAAGCGGCGGCACCCCCGAGTAAAATTGTAAGCGGTATTTCGCAAAGGTTGCACGCCAGGGGTACTCCGGAACGAGACCGGTTATGCCGCAGGCCCGGAGGGCCGAGGAATAAAGAAGGCGAGTGGAGGAGCACCCCTGGCAAGGCGGATGGTGGCATTTTCGTACTGGTCGCCCATGCCGCCACCACGATTAAAATGCCTGCACTGTGAAAAACTATTTCCCGAAGGGGGGTCGTTCTTGCTTAACCACCACCGGTTACCACGGCTCATCCTACTCATCATCATTCCACTTTCGGTTAGCCTGGTGTTCCTGGCCTCCTGCTCCCTTTTTTCGTCGGATAAAAAAGGCTCCTCCCCTGAAGAGAAAGAGGCCCATTCCGTCCTCACCACGTTCATGGAAGCCCGCCTCCGCGGGGATGAAGCCGCCGCCCGGAAGCACCTGGACCCGGCAGCCCTCAAGCAGTTTAACCGTCTCCCAGGGCTCCGGCTCAGCCTAGCCATGTCCAACCCCCAGCCCACCGGGTACGTTCTCTCCTCTCCCCAGACAGGCGTGGGGGACATCAGCTTTGAAGTCAGAACCCACCTAGCCTATACCCGGGAACCATGGGCCCGTTTCATCGATGAGGATTTCACCTTGGCCCGGAAGAACGGCACCTTTAAGATCGTGGCCGCAGAGCTTCTAGGCGGCTCGGAGTTTATCCAGGAAGATGGTACCCTCTATGAAGTTCGGCACACAGCCACCGCTTCAGGAAGCCAAAGAATGCTCATTCCCATCACAGCCCTACCAGAGACCTTCATTCCACCCTTTAACAGGCAGGACCCCGCGGCAAAGGTCGGGCGGGAAGGATTTGGCCCCCTCGCGGTTTCACCGGACACGAAGAAACTGGCCTTTATCACGCGGGGCACCAACGGCCTGCTCGCCATGGTAGAGATGGAATCGGGCACAATCACGCCCATAAACCTTTACCCCATGGGAACTGGGAACCGGGTCTTATGGACCGCTACTTCGCGCTTTCTGGCCGCGGAAGTGACTACCGGTCCCGGGGTCAGACAAATTACTTTCTACGAAACCTCCTCAGGCCAGCCGGTACGATTGGGGCTTTCCAACCGGTTCCCTCAGCCAGATTACCAGCTCTCCTTGGTCCGCTCGCAGCCATCCGGCGACCGAATCGTTTTCGAGGTGGAGGCAGGCGACAAGAAGAAGGCAGACCCAGAAAAGATCGGCCTCTGGGAAGCCGATCTCAAGAACAAGCAAGTGAAAAAGCTAAGCTAGTCCTGCGAGGCAAGAGGATACATCGCGTTCCGCATCATCTCGGCGTAAACCTCAACCCCAGGCATCCCTGTGCGCCGGGCCATGTTTATGGTTACGTTCACATCATACGGTATCTTTCGCAGCTCAAAAGAACAACGCCCGCCTTGAAAGGACAAAAGGAAATAACAAGCCCGGGGGTCTCCGTCGAAGGGCTGGCCCACACTTCCTGCATTAACCACCACCCTACCACCCACAAACCTGACAAAAGGACGGTGGATATGACCGTAACACACGATCCGGTCCTCCGTCCGCACAAAGAGCTTTTCCAGCACGTGGTTCGGTGCGTCAGGATTAATGATCTCAACGGTATTCCAGGGTGAGGCGTGGTAGAAGGCAATCTGGCCTCCGGCATCTCCTGGCAACAGGACCCGGTGTGAATAGGGCAGGGCTGTCAGGTACTGAATACTTTCTTCCGTCAGGCGCTCCTTCTCCCATATATACAGGGCAAGGCGCTGCGAATTGGGCAGGCAATCTCCGGCCCGTCCGGGTGCTGCGAGTAGTTCCTCCCCTCCACCCATAATCACGGTGGTACGGGTCCTGCTGATACCCCTGATGGCTTCAACCACCTCGTTGCCCTCGGGGCCCTTGGAAACAAGGTCCCCCAGAACCACCAGCTCGTCTACTTTCTGCTCCCGTACATCGGCCAGAACTGCCTGTAGAGCAGCCAGATTCCCATGAATATCAGAAAGAACTGCAACCCTCACCGTTCAAACACCCCGGCCCCTTGTGACCTCCAATATCTCACCTTGAACTCCAAAGCTTTTCGCGGGCCGCGTAAGCGGCCACCTGCGAGCGGTTCTTGAGCTTCAGTTTATTGAGAATGCTGCTCACGTAGTTTCGAACCGTTTTCTCGCTCAAGAAGACCTCATCAGCTATCTCGCGGTTAGTTTTCCCCTCGGCGATCAATTCAAGGATTTTCCGCTCGTTATCATTGAGGTCTGGATGCGAAAGAATCTGACCCTCCCTGGAATTCCGGATCTGTCTCAAGACCTGCTCGGTTACAGCCGGGTCCAAAAGCGACTCCCCTGCAGCCACCGTCTTGATGGCCTTGACCAGTTCCTGGCTACCAATCTCTTTAAGCACGTAACCCTTTGCCCCAGCCATGATGGAGGCCATTACTGCTTCTTCATTGGCATAGGCGGTGAGCATGATAACCCTGGTATCGGGGTCGTGGTCGAGCATGGTCCGGCAAAGCTCGATACCGCTCTCCCCGGGCATCCGGATATCCATGACCACCACATCCGGCCGGAGCCTTTTGAAATCAGCCATGACCTCATCTGTGCGCCCCACGTTGGATACTACCGTCAAATCCTCTTCCCTTTCCAGGAGTGCAGCTAGCCCAACCCTGACCACCTCGTGGTCGTCGACAATCATGACCCTCGTTTTTTTCCCCTTCTCAAGTGCAGCCAAGTCAGACCCCCCCGTACGGAATACTAGCTTTGACCACTGTACCCTGTCCCGGTGCACTGGTGATCTGAAATGACCCACCCAAGCGCCGGCACCTGCGTTCCATGTTAACCAGACCGCGACCGCGCAGGGCTTGGCCCTTGCTCCTCACCAGGTGCAGGTCAAAGCCAGTTCCGTTGTCAGCGACAACCATTTCTATTTTCCTATCCTTGTAAACCACTAGGACATCCACCTTTTTCGCCCGCCCGTGTTGCTTTGCATTGTTGATGGCTTCCCGGAGGACGTAGGAGAGTTCTTCTCGCAGTAGCGCCGGTGGCTGTCTTTCGCTTCCACCTTTAATGCGAAGATTTACCTTAATGCCGGTCTCTTCCTCTAGTTCGCGGCTGATCCTGGCCATTTCGTCGGTGAAACTAATACTTTCCCTCTCTTCAAGCTGGAGGATATACTCCCGGATTTGACGGATGGTTCCGTTCAACCTTTCTATGGCCTTTGAAACCAAGGTTGACGCCGCACCGGGGTCATTGTCCATGGTATGCAGGGCAGTCTCGAGAACCAGGCCTGCCCCGTAGATAGACTGGATAACCCCATCGTGGAGGTCACGGCTGATCCGCTCCCGCTCTGTCAGAACGGCCTGCTGCCGCGCTGACTCTTCCAACCATCTACTTACTTCAAGCTCAAAAACATCCATCACTCGAATCAGGCAACAGGTAATCAGGCCGCCGAAAAACATGCGAAAGACCTGGACCGGAATACCTACTACCTGGAAAAATGCTTCGGCGTTAACCACAGAAGCTGGTACGAATGGAGCACCGGGAACGAAGACCCCGGCAGCCACCCCGTAACTGGCAAAGCCCAGGGACATAATGGCGACGGTGAGCCTGACCCTTGGTAGCTTCAGCGCATCGAATTCTGAAATTTGGCGCCAGAAAGCGAAGGCTGTGACCAGGGCCCCGGGCAGACCGAAGGCATACCGTGCAGATGCTTCCATGCTTAAGAACCAGCCCGGTAGGACCTGCCCGCCATTTACAATCAGGGTGATCATGACCACACCCAGCCAAACCCCAAACAATACCGGTGCTACATAACTGAGCCGCCGGTTCAGGTTGGTTGAATCACAAAGAAGACTTACCCCAAAATGAAGGAGAAGGGCAAAGGAGGAACCTACCAGGAGAACCTCAAAAACCTTCATCGCCAGCAGGGTGAGGCTTCCGACGTAAGCGGCATAAATGGGGATAAAGATCACACCCCATTCGGCAAGACCATGAAGGATACCAAAGCCAGCTAAGAAGGGCAAATACCTGGCTATTACCAGTTCGCTCCTCCTGCGTGCTTGAAACCAGGCGGCAAACCCGCTGAGGAAAAAAACGAGACCGTAGATGAAATAGACGAGGAAATTGAAGTTATGAAAAAATACCTGTAAAGCAAACTTCACATGGTATCACCTTTACGTTTTGTTGGCTCAATTTACTCCAAACCTCTCCTGTTTCATTCGTCAGAACCCCCAATGCTTCCTCCCGTTTGTATCTCCTTGAGCTTGCCAAATTCGTATCGTCCAGCCAGAATTTGCACCCGTCCAGGCCTCTCTCCCTTGTCATATTTCAGGCGTGTCGATGTGACACTAATTAGAGTCAGAGAATCCACTTGGAAGGTGAACCATATGGGCCTGAAAAGTATCTTCTACCACTGGTTGGGCTGGATCAACCAGTTCTTGAGGGTCAATACCTCCCTGGCTCCCACCTTTTACCGCCGCGCCCTCAACAGCAACACGGAGGATCCTTCCCCGTACGGACGCTTGGGTTATCTCACTCTAGTGGAAGGTGATTTTCCCGAGGCCAAACGCCTGCTCCGGAAGGCGAGAGAATTGGACGCCCAAAACCCTGAGGTTGCCGAAAACCTGGCACTAGCATACATGCACCTGGGGGATTACCAGCAAGCACTGGCAACAGTTAAGGAAGCCATCTCCCTGGCTCCAAACTCAGCCCGGGCCCATGCCATCCAAGGGCTCGTCTTGAGCCGCTTAGGGCGCTTGAAGGATGCTGAGCAAGCCCTTAACCATGCCCTCCGCCTCAACCCCAAAGATGACCTGGCCTGCTCCCATCTTGGTGAACTCTATCTCCGCCAGCAGCAATACGACCGCGCCTACCGTTTCCTTTCCAAAGCCATCAAACTCAATCCCAAGAACCCCGACAGCCATTACTGGATGGGATGCCTGAACGCCGCCCGGGGGCGTACTTCCCAGGCGAGGCGAAACCTGGAAGTGGCGTTGGCCCGTAAAGATAAACAGGACTACCTATCCGATGTGACCGCTGACCGGATCCTTGAAAAGCTCGCCGAGGTTCGCCAGAGTGAGATGAAGACCCAATGATGTCGTTGCTGCCAGTCCCTACCCTGGTAATCCCGGTCCCAATATCCACCTGTCTTCGTTGAGAGTGGAGGTCATCTGATGTCTTTCCCCCCAGTGTCATTGACAGTTGATCTACTTTCCGGAACCATTGTCTTTCTCCTGGTAGCAGCAGTGTCCGGTGTATCCATGGCCATCCAGGGGTCCATCAATTCCGCCCTGGGGAAAATAGTTGGGTTGTGGGAAACAACCTTGATCGTTCACCTCACTGCCACCATAGCCGTATCGGTGATCCTTTTTGCCTTCAACCTCGGAAAGGGCAGTTTTCTAAGGGCTGGTGAGGCCCCGTGGTATTATTATCTCGGTGGTTTTCTGGGAATCCTCATCACCTACGGCGTGGTGATCACCATCCCCAAACTGGGGGCAGCCGTAGCCACCACGGCCATTATCGTCGGCCAGGTAGGAATGGCTGCCTTGGTTGACCATTTCGGCCTTTTCGGGCTTCAACAAATACCCTTCACCTGGCTCAAGTTCGTGGGCTTGGTCCTTCTGGCCGCAGGGGCCAAGCTCCTACTCACCTAAGCCTTTTCCCCTGTCCCTCCCACCCCATGCCAAAGGCAGCAGGCAGGACAAATTGGCTGCCTTTCGGAATATCGGCGCAAGAAGGGATAAAGCCTTCCAATGAGGGGAATATTATGTCAGAAATCAAAATGCGAGGAGGGTTGTAACTTGGTATGGGCAGGACAAAGAAGCAGGCTCTTGGTGCTGGTGGTCTTTGTAATCATGGTTCTGGCAGGGGCTCTTGTTCTCTCTGGATGTCCCCAGGCAGATCCGGACGAAGGCAATGGGGCCGATGAAGATGACGGGGCAGGAGAAGAACAGCAGGACGGTGATGAAGATGGAGCCGATGGTGCCGACGAGCTTGCGGAAAAACTTGAACGGGTAACTAAGGACAATGCCCCGGGGGGCTGTGGTGACTGTCACCGCAAGATTAACGAAGAAAAGGACTACACCTTGAATGCAGAGGCCAAGGCAATCGCAGACCATCCTGAAACTAATGCCAACACGGTAGCCGAGTGTATTGTCTGCCACGACGCGGAAAGCGAAAGGCCCTTCCGGAAAATCCTGCACCGGGCTCACATCATCGAAGGAGAGCATTACACAGAAGAGTACGATAAGAACTGTATCAACTGCCACCAGGTTGATGAGCAGGGAACGGTAGTCGTGAAAGGGCTAGAGCAGCAATAACTGTTACCAGCTCTAAGTAAACCAGTATCCACAGGTATCCACAGGTAGCAGCACCAACGGTGGGAAGTAGACGGCCACGCAAAACCGGGGACCTATCAAGTGTTCCCCGGTTTCCTTTTCGCCCATTGGCACACCCAATCCATCACCCGAAGAGCCGGGCCAGAAAACCTTTCCTCCTGCGGTCCTTCCGGGAGCTTGCCAGGGCCAGCTCATACCTCAGCTGCTGGATTTCCTGTTGGGTCCGGATCAGCGCAGTAAGAAGGCGATCCCGGTCCTCCAGGCGCCGGCTTTCACTCTGGGCCAGGGCCTTGTTAAGCTCATCCAGACGTCGCAGGAGTTCTTCCGGCTCTAGTCCCTTACCCCCCTGAAGTGCCTGGCCACCGGCGGCATCCGCGCTGGATCCATGACCTGTACCTGCTTGGGCCTGTTTCAAGGACGCTACAATCTCTCCTTTTCTTTTTCCGCCGTTCTGCATCTTCACTATCTTCCGGATCGTAGCCACATCTTCAGCCGGGACATGGAGGGGTCCTATTTCAACTTCCGGACCCGTTAACCAGGAACGGTACTCCGAGAGGATGATACGGAGCATATGCGGGGTTATCCCGAGCATTTCGCAGACCTTCTGGGCGGAGTACAGACGCTTTAATTCGGCTTCCATTGGGAACCCCCCGTACGTGGCTTATTTTATCATTCGAGACAGATGTTCTATCTCCTTCCTGTAAGATCCCCGTATCCACTGTCCCCCAGCCGAAAATAATAAAGGGGACCCAAGAGTGTAGAAAATCCGGTTGGTTACTCTCCCGGTACCCATAATTCGACCAAGTCGCCAGTACGCAGGTTGGCAGCATTGGCTTCATCGGTATCCATGTGCATCTCCAGCTTCCAGTCTCTCTTGACCCGGAAGATAACATTTTCGAAAATGAGGGCCCTTTTTCCGGTGCACTTTACCGCTACCAGGTCGGAATCCTTGACCCCCAGGCGTTGAGCGTCCTCTGGAGTGGCATGAATGTGCCTCTGGGCGACAATGACTCCTTTCTCGAGGGCCAATTCACCGGCGGGTCCCTGTACGACAATCCCTGGGGTATCTTCGAGGTGACCCGATTCTCTAATGGGAGGCCGAATCCCCAGGATATAACCGTCTGTCTTGGAGATCTCCACCTGGGTCTGACTCCGAACCGGCCCCAGGACCCTGACCTTTTTCAGGGTAGCCTTTGGCCCCACCAGGTTTACAGTTTCCACCGCGGCAAACTCACCCGGTTGACTCAAGGGTTTGTACACTCTTAACTCGTGGCCCGGCCCGAACAGAACTTCGACCGCCTCTGCCGTCAGATGGATGTGTCTGCTGGAGATACCCACCGGAATAGCTATTGTCACCAACCGTCCACCTCTCTCTGGAAAGTATGCGCCGTATCTCGTCCCAAAAAACACTAATCCCTAATGCTCCTGCTGCCATGGTCCTTGCTTCAGTCCCGTTTCTGATTCCCTGACCCTCCAGGCCTGCGGCGTACAGATTCTTCCGTGGAAGAACCCGGGCCAGTCCCGGCAACCAGCGAAAGGAGGTCTAAAGGAGTGCCCAGGGAAGAACCCAACAAGAACCGGCTAACCAGGTCAAGACCCGTGCCCAGGTCGCGACGTTTCGAGACACCACTCCGACCCGACGATTTCGAGACAGGATATGAGATTACTCCCATCAGCGGCTGGTGGTCCAATAAGTGGTTTCCCCACAGCCTTGTACGTGACACCAAGGATATTGACGCAGAAAATGAGTGAAGGCCTTTCCGGCCTTCTCCTCATGAACGATAAGATCTTACTCTGCTTTCAGGGCCAACCCCTTACTTGGCCGGGCTGATCTCTTGGTCCCGGTTAAGAAGACTTCGGACCATCTCTTCCAGGTAGTGTATGCGCCGGTTTTTTGCCCATAAGGTTTTGACGTACCTCCGGTTTGCCTCCTTGAGCCGCTTGTTTTCCTCCTGGAGGCGTCTCACCCGAACCTGTTTTTCCCTTTCCTGGGTGATTACCAGGTTCATCAAGACCCTCCGGCTGAGTCGTAAACCGGCCACCTTCCTTTCTAGAGTCTCAATCTGGACCCGAAAACCATTGGAATCGCCTCTCACACTTTCACCCTCCCCAGAACATCGAAGAAATCCTGTAGTATTATACCTAGGGTTCTGAGGGGGTATTCCAACGGGTTACCTTCTTCCTCAAAGCCACAATTCCATTAATTAGCTACCACCACTTCTTTCTCCTCTCATAGAGGAAAAGACTCAATACCCTGAACTTTCAGTTACGTGCCAGGTCTGAAAACCTGGTCCATCACCCGCAGGATGTTACGCCCCAGGACCTTCTGCACGGTCTCGGCATCGATTCCCCGGGCAAGCAGGGCTTCGGTTAACTCGGGGAGGAACCGGACATCCTCCAGGCCACGCGGGGTCTTTTCAATACCGTCAAAGTCAGACCCAAGCCCGACGTGGTCCGGGCCTACAAGTTCAAGCAGGTACTCAATATGGGCAACCACCGCGTCCAGGCATGCATTGCCGTCCTCGGCCAGGAAATGAGGGGCAAAATTGATCCCTACTACCCCCCCGTGGGCAGCTAAAGCGCGGATCTGCTGGTCTGTGAGGTTACGAGGATGGTCACACAGGGCCCTCGCATTGGAATGGGAAGCTATCACCGGAGAAGTGGAAACCTCGAGGACATCCCAGAATCCCCTTTCCCCAAGATGGGAGACATCTACCAGCATGCCAAGCCGGTTAAGTTCTCGGACCACCTCAACCCCAAACCGGGTCAACCCCCCGCCTGCCCGCCCCTCGGCAACACCGTCGGCCAGGTAGTTACGCTCGTTCCAGGTCAAGCAGAGGGACCTTACCCCCAGCCGGTAGAAGATGCGCAAGACCCCCAGGTCTCTCTCCAAGGCCTCCCCTCCCTCAATACTGAGAATGGCAGCGATCTTCCCGGCTGCCGCGATGCCTTGGATTTCTTCGACACTGGTGGCCAACTGCAGTTCAGACCGGTTGGCTTCTTCCTCCCGGTAAAAAGCGTCAAGCAAACGCAGTGCTTGCTTCAGGGCCCTTTCCGGCTTGTACTCGGGCTCGATAAAGCAGGCAAAGAACTGCACCCTTACCCCGCCCCGGCGCAGCCGGCTGAGGTCAACATGCCCGCCTTTACCCTGGTCCGCCAGGCGTCTTTTCCCTTTCAACACATCCAAAAGGGTATCGGCATGCATGTCCACCACAATGCTCTCATGGTGTAAATTTCCCGGCATCATCTCCCCCCTATTCTCTTTGCTTTCAGTCTCTTGGCTCCAGACAAATAAAAATCCGTCCGCACACAAGGACGGATCAAGAGACCATTCTCGCGTGGAACGGATCAAATAGACTTGTTCTCTTAACGCGGCTGGACGATGAGTTTAATCGCGGTTCTTTCCTCTCCGTCGATCTGGATATCTGTGAAGGCAGGGATGCACACAAGGTCCATTCCACTGGGGGCAACAAAGCCCCGGGCGATCGCCACCGCTTTCACCGCCTGGTTCAAAGCTCCAGCTCCGATGGCCTGTATCTCGGCCCCACCTCTCTCCCGCAGGACTCCAGCTAATGCCCCGGCAACTGCGTTAGGACTCGACTTGGCCGACACCTTTAGAACTTCCACTAGCAATGCCCTCCTTCGTGTGAGTATCAATACCTTATACTTGATCCTACACCGTCACTACTAATACTGTGGCTGTCATGTCCGTACCCACCCTGGCTACTATGATAGTGTTAGCACCTCTATGTTACCACTGAAATCGTTTCTTGACAAGACGCAAAAGCTCCATTTTTCTGACAATATTCTCGCCCCATTACTCATCTTCATTGGGGTATGTATACGGGTAACGACACGGAAGGAGGTAGTGATGCCGCCCGTTGGATCCGGGTCACTCCCTACATTCGAGCCTGCGGATAGACCTCGCTTTACCGCTCTTTTCCTCGACATCAAGTACCACGGCCTGGAAAACCCTTTTCCCCTTGGCCACTTCGAAGCGCACCGGAAGCTGGGTCAAAAAGCGCTCCAGAATTAGCTCCTTCTTCACCCCGATCACTGAATCAACAGGGCCGGTCATCCCAACATCGGTTATGTAGGCCGTTCCGCCGGGTAGAATCCGCTCGTCCGCAGTCGGAACATGGGTATGGGTACCCAAGACAGCACTTACCTTCCCATCCAGGTGCCAGCCCATGGCCATTTTTTCCGAAGTTGCCTCCGCGTGAAAGTCAACGATGACCACCGGGGTCTCCCTTTTGAGTTTCTCTGTTTCCACCGCTGCCGCACGGAAAGGACAACCGAGGCTGACCTGGGAGAATACCCGTCCCGAAACATTCACCACGCCTACCTTGAGCTTCTTCTTAGTCTGTACCAGCACAGAACCACGACCCGGTGTCCCATCGGGGTAGTTCAACGGTCTTACCATCCGGGTTTCGTGGTCGATGAACTGGTAGACCTCTTTTTTGTCCCAGACGTGGTTCCCCATGGTAAGAATATCGATCCCGGCCGCAAAGAGCTCATCAGCCACCGCTCTGGTGATCCCCATGCCCCCGGCGGCATTCTCGCCGTTGGCCAGGCAGAAATCAACCCGTTCCCTGGCCAGAAGGTCGGGTAAACAGGACTTCACAATTTGCCGACCCGGTTTACCAACAATATCACCAATAAAAAGGATAATCACAGTCGGACCTCCACATCATCCCAAGCCAGAGCCTAGCTTCGGTCCTTCACTTATTGAAGACCAAAACCCGCCCCTCCTCGCGAAAGGCGATTAAATTCTTGCCCTGGGCGCCATCCTTGAGATCTTCAAGCATCTCCTCAATTAATTCTTCCTGAATCAACAACTCCTCTTCCAAAACGGCATCGTTTTCATCCACAACCAGGACATCACCCCATTGTTCCCTCAAAACCTCGATCATGAGGGATAGCTCCTCCTGGCTTAACGTGGTAACATCCCTTTTGATGTCAACTACCGTTACCCGCCCAAACCGGGTCGTCTTGACTTTAAAAACATAATCCGAACTTCCTCGCAGCTGGTGGTAAACCTCGATACCAGCTGAAAGCTTCTCCTCGAGAAGCCTGTATTCCGAATCAGATATGAGCTTGGCAATGAGAAAGGTAAATTTCAAAATATGGTTCTTGGGGTCGTAGTTTATTGTTCCCAGCTCCGGGTATCTCACTAGAATTGAGATCAGCAGGCTCACACTCTTGGAAACATTACTGCTCACCATCAGATGTTTATCCAATTCTCACCCTCCTGACGGCTGAAACCGCATGACCAGTGCCAAGCAACCTCCCGTACAGTAGTTTGTGTTACCGGAAAGATTCTCTACCGTAGTTCCGATTCCTGCCATCGGAGCAAGGCATCCAAGCAGAAAGTTTTGGTAGCACCAGACACCCCCGGCAGGGCCGGGGGTGTCTGGTGCTTTTCAAGGCCTGCAACTTGTTTAACTCAGGCTACCTGGCGTACTCGACCGCCCGGGTTTCCCTGATCACAACCACCTTGATTTGGCCTGGGTACTCAAGCTGGCCCTCTATTTTCTTAACGATATCACGGGCCATCTTGGCAGCCCTGGTATCATCCACCCTTTCTGGCTTGACCATGATCCGGATTTCCCGCCCGGCCTGAATCGCATACGCCTTCTCTACACCTTCAAAGGAATCCGCAATATCCTCGAGTTTCTGAAGACGCTTGATGTAGGCCTCCAGGGTTTCCCGCCGCGCACCGGGTCGGGCAGCCGAAAGGGCATCAGCTGCAGCCACCAGGACGGCCTCAACCGAAGCAGGTTCCACGTCCCCATGGTGGGCAGCCATGGCATCAATGACCTCAGGGGCTTCACGATATTTCTTCAGGAGCTCGATGCCGCTGGCGACATGGGGGCCTTCCACCTCGTGGTCGACAGCCTTGCCGATGTCGTGAAGGAGGCCTGCCCTCTTGGCCAGCTGGGCATCAACCCCAAGTTCCGCCGCCATCGCCGCAGCAAGGAAAGCAACCTCGATGGAGTGTTTCAAAACATTTTGCCCGTAACTTGTCCGGAAGTTTAACCTCCCCAGCAGTTTGACCAGGTCCGGATGCAGTCCGTGGACACCGGTGTCAAAAGTTGCCTGTCCCCCGGCCTCACGGATCCGGGCGTCCATCTCCCGCTTTGCCTTTTCCACCATCTCTTCAATCCTCGCCGGGTGGATGCGTCCATCAGCCACCAACTTCTCCAGGGCAATCCGGGCGATCTCGCGCCTGATGGGGTCAAATCCCGAGAGAATTACCGCTTCCGGCGTATCGTCAATAATGAGATCAATACCGGTCAGGGTCTCCAGGGCGCGAATATTCCGCCCTTCCCTGCCGATAATACGACCCTTCATCTCGTCATTGGGTAATTCCACCACTGAAACCGTGGTTTCGGCCACGTGGTCGGCTGCACACCGCTGGATAGCCAGGGAGATGATCTCGCGAGCCCTCTTTTCGCCTTCCTCTTTAGCCTTGGCTTCAAGATCCCGAACCATCACGGCTGCCTCATGTTCGATTTCTTTCTCAATGTTATTGAGAAGCAATTTCCGGGCCTCATCACTAGAGAGTCCCGAAATCTTTTCTAGTTCCTTCAACTCCCTGGCCTTGAGCTCGTCCAATTCCTCCTTGGTTTTTCTGATTTCTTCCTCCTGCTTGATAAGGCTGATTTCCTTCTTTTCCAGGGTTTCGCTCTTACGGTCGAGGGCTTCTTCCTTCTGGACGAGGCGCCTCTCCAGCCTGTGCAGTTCACTGCGGCGTTCACGGCTTTCCTTTTCCAGGTCATTCCGGAGCCGGTGCACTTCTTCCTTGGCCTCAAGGATGGCCTCCCTTTTTCTGGCCTCCCCTTCCTTGGTAGCTTCCTCCACGATGCGCTGGGCCGCCTCCTCGGCAGAGCCGATTTTGGCTTCAGCAATGAACTTGCGCATCACATAGCCGGCCATAAAAATGACAGAACCGATGACAAGCCCTAGAAGACCGATTAGAATCCCATTCACCTGGTTCACCTCCCCTGACGCGCAACGTTAAACGAAAAAAGCCGAGTATACGACTCGGCTTCCAACCAATGAGGATGAAGGTAATTACTGAATTATCCGATAAATATGAGCCTCACCACACGGACGCACTTTAGTCTTGTTCCAGCTCCTCTTTATATGCAAACGGCGTACAAGTTCGCCGGTGACAGTTCGGCGCGTCCAGACTTATTTATCCGATAAACCTCCTGGTAAGTGGCAAGCCAAGTCATGATTTCAAACCTAAGATCTATTTTAGCTTTTTTTTCAAAAGGTGTCAAGCCGACCGGTGGTACCGGACTCATGTTAGGGCAGTCTAACCTAAAACACTTCTTCCAGGACCCGGGCAATGACCCAGGTTTCAAAACCACGCCGCTCCAAAAAGGCAGCCAGGCGCCTTCTGTCCCGGTCAGTAAGAGGTCCTTTGCCGCCCATTTTGAGCACCGAAATACGTTTTCGCGCCGCGTCCAGGGCCAGTTCATACTCGTCGGCCGGGTAATACCGGGACAGGCTTTCCTTGACGACCGTTTCGTTTACCCCGCGCATCAGGAGCTCCAAGGCAAGCCGACGCCTTCCCATTGGTTTTTGCCGCAACCTTTCCTCGAGCCAAGCCCGGCAGAAAGAAGAGTCATCGATATAGCCCCAGCGCTCAAGGTCAGCCAGTGCACCCTCCACGGCCGACCGGGGGTATCCCTTTTCCAGAAGCTTGCCTTCAACCTCACATCTCGTTTTACGTCCTCTAGTCAAAACCTTAAGGGCGTAGGCGAGCGCCCCTCCTCTTTTGCCCGGCTCCACTCCACCGATCCACGCCTTTCTACCAGGTCCTTACCGCCTTGCCTTGACCCTGTCAACCTTTTTTGTCTGGTCAGCCTTACCCCTGGCCTCAACCTTTGACTTTTCCCCGGTTGCACCTTGTTTCAGTGCAGGCTGGGTATTGACCGGCGCCATAGCCTCCCGGATCTTCCCCTCAATTTCAGCAGCCAGTTCCTGATTTTTCCCCAAGAACTCCCGGGCGTTTTCCCGGCCCTGACCAAGCCGCAGATCACCGTAAGAGTACCAGGCCCCGGTCTTAGTGATGAGCTTCAATTCCACGCCCAGGTCGAGGATTCCACCTTCTCGAGAAATCCCTTTCCCGTATAATATGTCAAACTCAGCGTTCCTAAAAGGTGGGGCAAGCTTATTCTTAACCACCTTGGCCCGGGTCCGGCTTCCAATCACTTCATTACCCTGCTTCAGGGTCTCAGCCTTTCTAACCTCGATCCGAATCGAAGAATAAAACTTTAGGGCCCTTCCACCCGGTGTGGTCTCCGGGTTGCCAAACATGACCCCAACCTTTTCCCTGATCTGGTTGATAAAGACCGCCGTTGTCCTGGATTTACTAATGGCCGCCGTCAGTTTCCGAAGGGCCTGGGACATCAGGCGAGCCTGCAGGCCAACGTGTGCATCCCCCATCTCCCCTTCAATTTCGGCCCTCGGGACCAGGGCGGCCACCGAGTCCACGACTACCACGTCCACCGCCCCGCTGCGCACCAGGGCCTCGGTAATCTCCAGGGCCTGTTCACCTGTATCCGGTTGAGAAATCAGGAGGTTATCAATGTCAACACCTACCTGACGCGCGTACACAGGATCAAGGGCGTGCTCGGCGTCGACAAAGGCCGCCACACCTCCCTGCTGCTGCGCCTCGGCAATGATATGAAGAGCCACGGTGGTTTTTCCCGAAGCTTCCGGCCCGAAGATCTCGACCACCCTTCCCCTCGGGACACCTCCGATGCCTAGCGCCCGGTCTAGTTCGAGGGACCCGGTGGGAATCACTTCCACGCTCATGGCCGCGGAAACTTCACCAAGCCTCATAATTGACCCCTTGCCAAACTGCCGTTCTATTTGGGCCAGTGCCATATCAAGGGCTTTTTGTTTCTCCATCGGTTTCTCCCCTTCCACCGGTTGACAAAAGCCGAGTTGTCAATATTTTCCTGCAAAATTTATCATAACACTAAAACATCCTTCCTGGCAAGGTAAAATTCATCCGAGCGAGAACCGGCGCAACACCGTATAAATGGGACCTTTTGGAGTCAAACGGCTCCTGACGAGGGACACTTCATCAAGACTAATGGTGCCGAAATCTGTCTGGTCGTACTTCTTGCATACTTCAGCAAACCCGTCTCCAGGAGACCTCCTGACCCTTCCAATGGTCAAGTGTGGAGCAAAGGGTCTCTCTTCCGGCTCAAAACCAACAGGTACCAGGGCCGCATCAACAGCGGCCGCCGCCTCTGCCAGGGTATCAGCCTTCGGGGCCCCGACCCAGATCACCCTTGGGCGGTCCCACCGGGGGAAAACACCCACCCCGCGGAGATTGATGACCCCGGGCCTTACCTGGTGCCCTACCCTCTCCAGCGCCCTTTCCAGGGGAGGCAGCACATCATCCTGAACCTCTCCCAGAAACTTCAGGGTCAGGTGCAGGTTTTCCGGTCGCACCCACCTCACCGCACCGATGGGGTCGTAGGTCTTGAGCCTTCCCTGCAGGCGGGCTATTCTTTCCTTAACCCTTCCTTCTATTTCTACCGCGACAAAAAGCCTCAAAGGAATCAAACCGCCCTTGCGACGTCATTCTCGGTATCTTCGCCTGTACTCCCAAAAAGATTCCTTCCCTCACTCTTTCCCTCACCTGAGCTTTACTGGCCCTACCAGGCCTGGACCTGGTAGAGGAGTATTTCCCTAGGACTATTCAGGCTGTTTACAATCCCAATTCTCAACACTCAGGGGGCCTAGGAATGGACCACCCCGGCTTACTCATTCAGGCTGCTCCTGCCCAAGTCTTCGACATCAGAACGCCTATTCCTGCCGCAAAAGGTTTGTCCCTTCCTCAACCAAGATCCGCTCCAGGATTAATCCACTCTTGACGTTAGAAATTTGAATGCTATCGACAGCTAAAGGCACAAGGCGGACGGTCCTACCGTCTTCTTCCACGCTTTTCTCCAGGTGTACCAGGACCACCGAGTAAGGGACCTCCTGCCGCACCTGAAGCCCGCGGATCCCGGCAGCCCCGCTTGTCCCGGGGTTAATAACAATGGACCCTTTCTCGTTCCGAATGGCAATCTTATGGGTGTGCCCGTGAACGATGATGAGGGCTTCCCCCAGGAACCTATTGGCCAAGATGGGGTTGTGAACCACCAGGAAAAGGGGCTCCTGGGGCTCTGGATTCGCCTTGAGGGTCTGGCGCAGCCCTTGGGCCACCTCTTCAAACTCCTGGGCCGAACCGACCCTGGGTAACTCCCGGTGCGAAGAAGGGTCAGCCACCCCCAGGACGGAAACACCCTTTACCCTTACTATCTGGCCGTCAAGAATGGTGACGTTTTCAATTGCCCCCAGGGCTTCAACGACCTGGGGTGATTCATGGTTTCCCGGTACGAACAAGTAGGGAATACCCAATTCCTTCAACCGCCCCGTGAGCACGGCCTCGAGAGGAGTACCCCAGTCGGTGAAATCACCGGCATCGATAGCCAGGTCCACGGCAAAGGTATCAACAACCCCCTGAATGAAATCCAGGGCCGCCGGGTTGTTATGAATGTCGGAAACCACCAGAACCTTGAGATCCCCCCTGACACTTCCCAGGGGAGGGAGGTTGTCGATCCTTGCAAAGAGGGTGGCCAGGTTCCTGGCTGTAACCTGGATCTGTTCTCCAAGTTCTCTGACCTTCAAAATCCCTTCTTCCAAGAGCCCGATCATCCACGGGGCTGCCCGGAGGATCCCACGGTATTCCGGGTGCAAAAAAGCCCCTGTATCATACGAAAGATAACTGACACCCAAAAGAAGGGCCATCACCAGGAATCCAACTACGGCCCCCATCAAGATGACCCGGCCCCTCCGGTATCCCAAGAAAAGGACCCCGAAAGCACCGCCCAAGGCCGCAAGACCAAGTACCCGCAGGACAAACCTTTCGATAATACGAAGGAGCCTTTGCCTGATTCCTTCCACAAAGGCCTCCTGCCCCACCCCTTGGGCAGCCATCTCCACCAACAACTCGGGGTCCACGTTACGCAGCGTAACACTGAACTGCAACGGGCTCAGGTGAGTCCGGGCACTGATGGTTCCGAGGGGCGGCACAAAAACCTGGGTATAGCCCCGGTCAAAGATTTCGACTGCCAGTTCAATCTCGAAAGCATCCAGGGAATACACGGAGGGACTCAGGAAAGTGATAAAGACGATCATCCCTAGAACACTGAAGAAACCGACCGTCACAGCCCGTTGCAACCCCATGTCCCGCCTGGTTCTGGACATTTGCTTTTCCCCTGGCAACTCAGAGGCTCAAAGTGCAGTCCCTACTGCGACCAGGCGTTCGCTCCTTTCTCAACTGTATATTAGAAAATCTAGATGAGGTATCTCCTCAAGAGTACCAGGGCTTCGAGGGCGGCCCTGCGCTTGATTTCCACCCGGCCACCCCAGAAAACCCTCCTGAACACCCTGGTTCCCCCTTTACCCGCCAGGCCGAAGTATACTAAGCCTACCGGTTTCTCAGGGGAACCACCAGTCGGACCGGCAATCCCTGTCACCCCGAGCCCGAGGTCGGTCCCGGCCGTACGGCGGATCCCGGTGGCCATGGCTTCCGCCACCTGCCGACTCACTGCACCGTACTGCTCGATTAAACGTACCGGTACACCCAGAAGCTCGTGTTTCGAGCGGTTGGAGTACACTACCACCCCGCGTTCCAGGTATGCTGATACCCCGGGGACATTTGTAAGCCGGTCTATAATGAGCCCCCCGGTACAGGATTCAGCTACCCCCAGGCTCAGCCCGTTGCGCGCCAGAAGGTTTACCACCGTTTCTTCCAGGGTCTGGTCGTCTTCCCCGTAAATGTAGGAACCCACCCTCTCGTAAACCCTCTGGGCCGCGAGCTCCAAGAGGGCCCTGGCCTCACTGGTGGATTCGGCCTTGGCAGTAAGGCGAAGTCTAACCTCCCCCAAGCCGGCCAGAGGGGCAATGGTGGGATTGCGCTGTTCCAAAATGAGGTCTTTTATCCGCTCCTCCAGGGCTGATTCGCCCAGACCACAAATCTTGAGGGTCCGGGAAACCAGTACCTGACGGCCTGTTCCCAGCTGCTTCTCAAGCTCTGGACGAACATAGGTTTCAAACATTGGTCTGACCTCCCGCGGCGGTCCGGGGAGGAGAACAATAGTCTTCCCGTTGTGAAAGACCATGGCCCCAGGCGCAGTTCCCACCGGATTGGGAAACACCGAGGCTCCTTCAGGAAACCGTGCCTGGCGCCGGTTGCTCTCGGGCATCGGAAGCTCACGGTGCCGGAAAAACGCCTCCACCCACTCCAAGGCCCGTAGATTCTCGACCATCGTTCTCCCCGTCACTTGTGCTACCGCCTGCTTGGTAAGGTCGTCTTCAGTGGGCCCAAGCCCGCCCGTGCAGAGGACGATGTCGGACCGCCCGAGGGCTGTCTTCAAAACCTCCACGATCCGGTTCTCGTTATCCCCTACCGTAACCCGGAAGAAAACATCAATGCCCAGCTCCGCCATCTGCCGTGAAAGGTAGACCTGGTTGGTATCGGTCACCTGGCCCAAGAGCAGTTCAGTACCCACGGAGATAATTTCGGCCTGCACAAAACCCCGCCCCCTTCTCTTCTTTCTGACGCTCCGGTACCGCCGCACCGTCTGCTGCGAACGCACGCCTTGCCTTACGGTTATAGTTCGGTGGGGCGAGGCAAAGACCTCCATGCGATTCTACTGCCCGTGGCTTGTGGGGGTCTCTGAGTAAAATGAGTAAAAAAAGTACCGTGTCTGCCACGGTACTAGTATTTCGCCCCCCTCATCCCTTATACAGCCACCAGACCAGGCGCCTCAACCTGCCTGGGCCTTGACTTCTTCAGCCTCCTCAAAACCCTCTTCTTTGAAGAGCCGGCGGAATTCAGCCCCAGATACCGCCTCCTTGTCAACAAGAATCCAAGCGATCTTCCGCAGGAAACTGCGGTGACGTGAGATGATGTTCCTGACCTTTTCCTCCTCCTCACGGATAATGGACGAGACTACCTGGTACAGCTCTTGGTCGGGAACAATATCTTCGTCCACCACACCCAGGCGGGACATACCGGAAAGCACCATGCGCCGGGCCAAGCCCACCGCCTTTTCAAAATCATTAATGGCCCCTGTACTCCGGCTCCCCAGGAGCTCTTCTTCCGCCACAGAACCAGCCAGGGCAAGGCGGATATCCTCCTCCAGGTTCTCCCTGGTCTGAAGATAGGTGTCTTCCACCGGGGTGTTTCGAACGTATCCCAGTGCCTTGCCCCGGGAAGTGATATTGATGGAGGATACGTACCCCGGCCGCTCACTCTCGGCCACCAGGGCGTGGCCGCCCTCATGGACGGCAATCCGCTCCAGCTCACCAGCACTGGGCCGCCGTTCAAGTTTTTCTCCCATCATCACCTTATCGATGGCTTCGCTGAAGTGGGAAGGTTCAATGACTTTCTTCCCTTCCCTCATCGCCAAGATGGCTGCCTCGTTGGCCAGGCTTTCCAGGTGTGCCCCGGAAAAACCAAAGGTTTCCCTGGCGACCTGCTCCAGGTCAACCTTGTCATCCAAGGGTTTGTTGGCCGTATGAAGTTTTAGGATCTCCTGCCGGCCCTTCTTGTCGGGTAAATCTACTCTCACGATCCGGTCGAAACGCCCCGGCCTTGTCAGAGCGTCATCTAGAAGGTCCGGACGGTTGGTGGCCCCAATCAAGAGGATAATGACGTCATCCTCGATACTCAGGCCGTCCATTTCCACCAGGAGCTGGTTCAGGGTTTGGTCGTATTCAAGGTGGCTTGTGTGCCGACCCCTCTTGCCCCCAAGAACCTCCAGTTCGTCGATAAAGATGATGGCACTATCCTTTCCCTTCTGCCGGGCCGTCTCGCGCGCCCGCCTGAAAAGGGACCTGACGCGTTGTGCCCCTACACCCGCATACATCTCGATAAACTCGCTTCCCGAGGAAGAGATAAAGACAGAATCGGTATAGCTGGCCGCCGCCTTGGCCAAAAGGGTCTTCCCCGTACCAGGCGGCCCGGTCAGGAGAATTCCTTTCAAAGGTCTGATCCCGAGGCTCTTATACTGCTGGTGTTTTGTAATGAACTCAAGGGCCTCAATCAATTCTTGCTTGGCGAAATCCTGCCCACCTATTTCATCAAAGCTGACCCTCGCCACTCGGGTTCTGTCCACCACCGTCGAAAACTTTCTCCTCAAGTTTTTCAGGCCAACCGTTTGCGAGAGCAGGTAAACCAGTCCGAGGAGAAAAACAACCGGGAAGATATTGTATCCCTGCAAGAGCAGGAACAAAGCCAATCCAATTCCTGCTCCGGCACCAATCTCCTTGATCAACGTCCACCACCTACCTCAAGCCCGTAGGTTGTCTTGGCTAAAGTACGGTTCGCGTTAACCCCACGCGGAATCAGCTCGTAAAGGTAACCGTCCTCTTGGTAGAGGGCAAGATACACGTAGTTCTCGTCCACGTAAAGCTTGTACTTTCCCACTCCCAAAGCCCGGGCCTTTTTTTCGACCCTCTCTGCCATCATACTGAAGTGTCCGGTGGCCACTGCCTCCTCAAGGTCGTAGTGAAGGTGGTAATAGACTTCCTCCAGGTCACGGTTCCGCTCATCCTCAACCGTGAGGCGGAACTGGCGATCTCCCAGGATGGCCCTGGTTTTTTCCTCCAGTTCCCGGTAGCTCTGGGGCAAGTTGTCAATTCTCTTGAGTTTAATGGAAATTTCGAGCTGCTCCGGTGTTTCGTTGATCGCGAACGTCTCGACCGCAGGGTGTGCCCGGTAGAGTTCTTCGAGTGGTTGGTCGACGGTGCGGTTTTCAACCAGGTGCTGTCCGGCCATTAACACAGCCAGGGTAAAAAGGACTGCGACCCCAATGACAGCCAGACGGAAACCGTTAATATGCACCTGTTCACCCCCCAAGTCTTGATCACACAAGAGCCAAAAAAATCACACCCACCCGGGTTTGTTTACATAAAGTTTGCCGTCACCTCAAAGTATAGCACAGAATACCCCAATTTTCAGCCACACCGCCCGGACAATCTATGGAAAAAGCCCCGGTATCTTCTGGGGCTTGGGCTGGTGCTATGAGTGGTGGATAAGGTAGTTGTCCATCTCCCTTGCAGTTCCCCATAACAAACGATGCTTACATGTTTAATAATAACATAATAACACCTTTCCACATGAAAACATATTATGTAAGTGAGTCGAGGAGTAAACTTGGGTTCATTAAAACTATGGCGGTAAAGGAGATGAGTCGTATGGCTGATGTCGCCAAACCGTGCACGTGTTCTCCGTATTTGAATATTTGCTGCTGCGGAGCCAAGAACGGGATTTCCGTAGTTCAGCCGGCGTGTCAGAACCTACCTGATGGTAGTGTTGTCAACAATCCTGCTTTTGTACCTGAACTGGATAAATCTTTTTGGACCTATAAGCTTATTACTGACTGCAGCCAGGCTACAAAAGCAATCAGCAATTTCGTCATCCCAGTCTGTGATATCATTCCTGCTGAGAATATCATAGTTAGTGAAAAAATTGATGGATGCGGTCAGTTCGTTCCAGTACCCTTTACCCTTACAAAAACTGATCCCAATTTCGGGACTGCCCCTGAAGGGTTTCAATTCCTAAAAATTGAAACTGAGGACCGCTACGAAAAGGGTGTCAGTGTTGAATACCGCCTGGAAATCGTGGGGGATTTTCCCCTCGCAGTTCAACCGATCAAAGTCAAAGCAGGAACCAGTATCCTTACCTTTGAGTGTGATGACTGTTTCCTGGTACCAGAATGCAATCCCCAGGGTGAACTAGTACTTATTAAAGAATGTGGACATACGATTATCAATAATCAAGCAACACTTCACTATAGTCTTAGTGTCACCAACATCGGAAATGCTGCACTAGATGATGTGGACTTCAAAGACACGATCTTCATCCCTACCCAGCTGATTACGGGTCCAATTACAGTAACTCCGCCAACCTTGACTGTCGATACTACCATCCCCGGCCAAGTCAGGATCAGTGGTAATTTAGGGACTATTGAACCAGGTGGAGTAGTTCCAATCACCTACGAAATTCCCATTGCAAGTATCACTACCGCTGGGGAGTATTTGATTAATAATACAGCGGATGTATCGGCCAAGGGAACCAAAGACTCTGCCAGCTGTACAACTAAAATTGATGTTGTGGAATTAAGGGCTGATAAATGCTGTACAATAGACGGTAACCAAGGAACCTATACCTTAACGATATCTAGTGAAAATGATTCACCAGATATTGTAGTGGATATCCATGACCACATGGAGGTGCCAACTGGGGTAACCATTAAGTTTACCAGTTTCAACGGCTGCGAAGCACGTTTCTCCGGCAGCGGTGATCCGGTGCCACTCAATACCGATATTACCGGACCTGTAGGCCTGGATTTTATTTGTAAATCCGCATTGATACCTTCTGGTGGCAGTTTTCAAAAAACCCTTTCCTTCACCCTTGTATCAAGTTCAGTTTTGGGAACTGCAGTAATTGACAATACCATTACAGAAGTCATACCTGTTGACCCAGGAGCCCAAGTACTGCTTGGAGTACTAAATCTTCCGGCATCAGCCCAAATAGATATTCAACTTAATATGATCTGTCAAAAACCGTGTTTATAAAATATCTTCAACAACTAACAAAATCTACAGTCAGAAACGCCCACAGCTTAACTCGTGACCTGTCAAGAAGTTCCACCCGCGTACTACCTCTCTGCGGGAATCCGATCGTTAAGTGTTCCTTACCATACCTTTACGAAAGCGATATTCTGCCCTGGCCCAGGCCATAGGTGGTGTAACGGCGGCCAGGATACGTATCAGGAAAAAGTAGGCAAACACCTCACAACCAGCGTTCCCGGTTTTTCTGGTGCTAGTAGCACTTTCTCCGGTCCTATCAGGGGGGGGTAAGGCCTTCTGTCGGTAGCCCTCCCCCACCATGATTCTTTTAGTCTAGAGATTATGTAACTTTTGCTCAAACTCTGCCTTTTTTTTCCACCTTGAACACCGTGAGACAGGGGAAATTCGTTGATATTGGACCCCACCGAAAAAGCCTTGCTCCCAGCCCCTTGGAGAACAACTATCCGGATATCTGGGGTATCTTGTAGGTTTTCAAAAACACTAAAAAGTCGCTGCCTCACAACAAGGTCCAGAATGTTCAACGGGGGGTTATTAATTGTAACTGTGCCTATGGGGCCATTTTTTTGAACTAGCACCACAGATTCACGGCTTTCCATCTATTTTCACCTCAGTTCTATAGTTTTTATTGAATAAAGCTGTGTATTCAATAGATATCTACACCCGCCTGAACCATCTTCATCCTGGACAATAAGTACTTAGGTTGCGTACACAACATTCTAACTAATTTATATAAGGTTCTCGCCCCTATCCCATTTCTCATAATCAGAGGTGTCCGGTAAAAAGCTCATGTCTTGGCAAATCAGAGACCCGAAAACGAGTCTTTGTAAGGCCGGAAGTATTTGAGAACCAACCTCGAGAAATCAAGAAGGCGATGCGGGTAAGAAAGGCCATTGAAGGCGTGTTCGCAGAGGCCAAGACCTGGCACCGGATGGGCAGGGCGAGATACCGGGGAAGAGAAAGGGTTACCATCCAGATGCTGATGACCTTCATCAGTCGAAATGTAAAAAAATTGGCTCAAAGGATTAACTAAGAACCGGTTATAGCTTGACAGATAGAATACAGATGGGAAACTCGCTGTATTTGTCTCATAATGACACCATAATTAACAAGTAACAGGCAAACCTTAAAATCCAGAAGGCACGTCATTTTGAGCGTTTTCAGAGCTCAATTATCTCCCCCACCAAATCGTAATCCAAAACACCTTGGATCCGGGCCATGACGATTGCCCCCACCCGCCCGGTTCGGCCCCCGAGGAGCACCTGGCCGTCCACCTCCGGGGCCTGTCCCTGGGTCCGTCCCACAAGCTCATTCCCGCTGGCTTCATCAATGAGCACCGGCACCCTTTGGCCGACCCAGCGGGCATTGCGCCGCCGGGTAATGAGCCGTTGGTGCTCCATGGCCCGGTCGTACCGTTCTTCCTTAACAGCCACGGGAACCTGGTCTTTTCGCCCCCCAGCCGGGGTACCCTCCTCAGGGGAATAGATGAAAAACCCGGCATAGTCAAAGGAAGCTTCGTCAATAAAATCAAGAAGGTCCTGAAACTCCCTTTCCGTTTCGCCGGGAAAACCCACGATCAGTGAAGTGCGCAGACTGATACCAGGGACAGCCTTGCGGATTTCATCAATCCGAGCCATGAGACCCTCAGGGTCAGAAGGCCGGCCCATTTCCTTTAGAATCCTGGGGCTGCCATGTTGGATAGGAAGGTCAAGGTACCGGCAGACCTTGTCCTCCGAGGCCACCACCTCCAGGAGCTCGTCCGTAACCCCTTCGGGGGAGGCATAAAGAAGACGGATCCACTTGAGTCCGTCCACCCGGGCCAGCCGCTTCAAGAGCCCAGGAAGGTCTGTCCCATCTGGGAGGTCCCGGCCGTACCTGGTTACATCCTGGGCCACCAGGTTGACCTCACGGGTACCCTGCCTGACCAGCCACCTGACTTCCTTTTCGATTTCTTCAGGCTGCCGGCTGCGGTACCTGCCCCTGAGCCTCGGGATGACACAAAAGGTACAGGTCTTGTTGCACCCCTCTGCAATCTTGACGTAAGTTGAATGGACAGGTGTGGTCAGAAACCTAGTTCCAGACCATTCGCCTGCCTTCTCCGGGACACCGACTTCTGCCACCTTTTCCCCCTCGAGTACCTTTTTTACCACCTGGTTGATCTGCCCAAAGTCACCGGTACCCACCAGGGCATCAATCTCGGGGATTTCCGCCTCAAGGGTGTCGCGGTAACGTTGAGCGAGACAGCCGGTAACAATCAGGGCACGGCAGCAGGCATCTTCTTTCTTTTCCGCCAGGTCCATGATGGTATACACCGATTCTTCCACCGCCGCGTCGATGAAACCACAGGTATTGACGATCAAAACATCGGCCTCATCCAGGTTATCGGTAATGGTATACCCTTCCTGCTTAAGGGCACCAAGCATGTATTCGGTATCAACCCGGTTCTTGTCACAACCCAGGGTCACAAACCCGACCTTCCACGCTGCCAAAAGGATGGACCTCCTTTGCCCCCGGTAAAACTCTGTGGCTATTATAGTACACCATGCAGGTCGGGTCAAAGGAAAGGGGGACCGGGTAGTGCAGCGGCAATCCAACTCCCCGGCCCCAGACAGCCTGATCACCCTTAATCGACCAGGGCTCGGCCAGCCTTTGGTCACACGGACCGGGTCGCGGCCACATAGCGGTCGAAAGTACGACTTGTTCCGATGGTCTCGATAAGGGCCTTTACGACCCGGGGGTCAAACTGGGTACCTGCGTTCCTTTTTAGTTCATCTATGGCCTCACTCAGCTTCTTTGCCGGTTGATAGGGCCGCGAGGTAGTCATGGCATCGAAACTGTCCGCAACTGCCAAAATACGGGCCTCAATGGGGATTTCTTCCCCGCGTAAGCCCTCCGGATAACCCGTTCCGTCGTAACGTTCGTGGTGATAAGTAATGGCCGCCTCCACTGGTTTAAAGCCATCGATGCACTTGATCACATCAGCTCCCCAGAGGGTATGCAGCTTCATTTTCTCCCATTCACCGGCCGAGAGCCGTCCGGGTCTTGATAAGGTTGCCTGATTCAGTTTCACTTTCCCCAGGTCATGAAGGAGAGCGGCCACCCGGAGATGAAAGATCTCCTTCTCACCCAGGCCCAACCGCTCGGCCACAGCCGCCGCGTACTTCTCAACCCTTATGGAATGATGACAGATATACGGGTCCCTGGCCCGGAGAACCGAGAGCAAGGTCTCTATGGAGTCCAGAATCGGGAAAAGCTCGACAGGCTCGCGTTGAGTATCGCGTTCCTCCTCCTGGGTGGAATAAAGAAGCGTACGGTTTCTGCCAGTCTCTTTCGCACGGTACAGAACCCTGTCAGCCTTCCTAACCAGGTCTTCGGCATCGCGGGCGTGTTGGGGCATGGTGGCTACCCCACACGAAACGGTGACCTTTCCACCCGGCTGCTTTTCGAAGCCAGGGAAAGGGAATTGTTCCACTGCCTCCCTGATCCTTTCGGCAATCAGGAAGCCAGCCTCGGGCAAGGTATCCGGCAGAAGAACGGCAAATTCCTCACCCCCATAGCGAAAAGCGAGGTCGTTTTTCCTCACGGTACGCTTCAGGAGACGCCCAATTTCCACCAGCAGGTGGTCACCCTCCTGGTGGCCGTAGGTATCATTGTACACTTTAAAATAGTCGATATCGAGCATTACCAAGGAAAGGGGCTCAGAGCTTTCCTTGCATCGCAATTCCAGCTCTTTCAGCTTTGCCTGGAAATAGCGTCGGTTATATAGGTTAGTGAGCCCGTCCCGGTACGAAAGCTGTTCCAGTTCACTGGCAAGTTTTTCCCTTTCCCTGGCCACCGCCCACATGGTACGAACCACTACCACTACCGTACCCAGAAAGGTAGCCCACAAAAGAAGCATCCCAAACCAGTATTCACGGTCCTGGAGAAAAGCCAGGGAAGGGTCGAAGTACAAAAAGGTGGCAACATTGAGGACAAAAGAGATTAAACCAATGATTAAACCCTGCTTGATATTGGGAACACTGCGGGCAATCCGGAGCATGATCAGGGAATAGATGATGACCACGGGACTGCTGAGCCCACCACTCCGGACAACAAGAAGATTGGCGTAGGTAATGTCCAGTATGAATGAAAGGTACCACAAGAGCCGAATGTTTCCGGGAGTTCCTCTGTGCCTCACCAAGTAGGTATACGCTAAGGTCAGGAGGCCATAACCCACCGTAACATGGGTCAAGGGTATCGTCTGGGCTAGATGGGGCTGTCCCCTGTATACGTAGCCTACCACCAGGCCCACAACCATCAAGAGAACCTTCATGATTAAACACTGCTTCTTCTCTTTCTCTAGAAGAGACCTGCACAGTTGTTCTTCAATCTGCTGCAATGCCCTTTGCACCCACCTTTTGAACTATCGTTGCAACTACCCATTTTTTGGTCTCATTTCCTGAGAACGCTATAGAACCCCTTTACCCGTAGCATTTATTATCACTTCTAGCAGTCGTAGATACCCCCTGCAGTACCGCGATATATTATATCCCATAAATTACTTGCAGAACAATTTCTTTCCCTAAAATACATCCAACCTTCTACGAAAATGCTGGTTCCACCCTTGCATTTTTCATCCCTCGTGGTGCCGCCCCAGGTGGCGGCATGGAGCACTACTACGACATTATCCGCCTCGCCAGGGCTGGTCCTCCGCTGCATGCGCTTCTTGAACCCCTCCGCTGACCGTGGACCTACCCAGCCTCGAATCCAAGCCGGAAGCTAAATGCTGGATGGGAAAAAACTAAAAAAAACGGCGCTAACCCTGTACCGTCAGCGCCGTCCAAATTTTTCTTTTTCGGAGTCGTCCCAAGCTAGTTACCCCTACGAACCAAGATTCACCGCATGCGCTGGACCTCATCGAAGAGTTTCACGTCGATGATGGGTTCGTGATGACGGCCGACCTTGTAATTATGATAAGTATAGTTGCCCACGTAAGCATCATTATTGAGGATTAATTCCACGTAATCCCGGTCCCATTTCCTGGGAAATGTGGTTCCGGTATCAACACCCTGTTGGTTCAGGTAATTGGCCACCTTTTCGCAGCAACGCATCTCCAGGAACTTCTCAAAAACAAGCTTCACCACTGGTGCATCCTCATTGGCAACCAAACTCTCGGTAGCAGAATCGTAATCATAGCCCAGGGTGAACTTACGCACTAGCTTTTTCCCAGTTCTCCTCAGGGGGGTATAGCCTGTAGGCCGGTCTTGCACCCGGGGGCGCGCCTCAGCCATCGCACTCAGGATGTTGCGGAAAAGGTATCCTCCGTCGGCCATGGTATGGATGTCGTCCTGGGCAAAATGAAGGTCAACACCCTTCTCCTGCAGGCGCTCAAAGAGGTCAAGGAGCTCACCCGGAGAACAGGAGAGGCTTTCCATCTTGGTGCAGACCAGGTCCGTAATCACGCCCTCCTCCTCCCCCTCTAGAGCCTCCAAGACCCGGTCAACTACTGGGCTTTTCCCCTGCCCCATCTGCACCCGGAAGACCCTTTCCAGGCGCAAACCGTAAAACTGCGCATAATTCTCCAGGAACCTTTCTTGCTTTTCCAGGTCCCAGCTGGAAACGCCAGCTAACCCAGGGTCAACTAGCAAACCTACGGCCCGGCGTTCCTTTTCCAAAGCAATAAACTTTCTGATTGCCATTTTTTCCCCTCCCGCAGGGGTCTTACTTTCTGGTCTGGGCTTGCTGTGGCTACCCAGTCAAGACAAGATCATCCTGTTATCATATTATTAGTATTATTCTATTGATTTCTAAAAATTCCTCCGGCAACCTAATCCCTTTTTATGGTGATTTTGATCTAATTGATCACAGTCCATGAGCCTTGTCAAAAAGCCCATCCCGCAAAACGCATGCTCTTATAATTCTCCGAACCTTGCACCTTTTCTTGATTTAATTGTAACCCTTCTCCAGTCTTACGTCAACTGAAAGGACCGTTTCCCTCAGGTCTCAAGCAGGCTCCTGTAAATCCTCTCATACTGAGCTACAATCCGCCGGACCGAAAACAAACGAGAGCGCTCCCGGGCCTGGCGCGACATGGTACGGTGCAGCCGCGGGTTAGCAAGGATTTCAGCCGACTTCTGGGCCATTTCATCCCATCTATCCGGTGGCAGCAAGTACCCGGTCTTCCCATCCTCAACGACCTCTGGCAGCCCACCGACAGACGAAGCCACCACCGGTACACCGCAGGCCATGGCTTCCAGGGCCACCAGCCCGAAGCTCTCCTGCTCTGACGGGAGGAGCATCAGGTCAGCGGCCGCAATAATGTCGACCACCCGGTCCTGTTTCCCCAGAAAGAAAACCCGGTCTTCAATCCCCAGGTCCAAAACCAGCCTTCTCACAGCCATGGACTCCGGACCGTCCCCCACCAGGAGGAGACAGGCCTCAATCCTTCCGAGGAGGCGGTGAAAGACCCTCACGACAGCGTCTACCCTCTTGACCCGGCGAAAGTTGGAAACATGCACCAGGAGCTTCCCCTGGCCTGACACCCATCTCCTCCGAAGGTGCTGACCCCGGCCCGGTCGGTATTCTTCAAGATCCACGAAGTTATAAATCGTTTTGATCTCCCTCTGGATGGGAAATAAACGTAGGGTTTCCCGCCGCAGGTATTCCGACACAGCAGTGACAGCATCACTCTTGTTAATGGAAAAGGCAATAATCTCAGCAAAAGACGGGTCATTTCCCAGGAGGGTGATATCAGTCCCGTGCAGGGTGGTTACCACCTTCAGCCCACCCCCAACCACTTCTTTCGCCAGGTAGGCGGCGGTAGCATGGGGGATGGCGTAGTGAACATGAACCAGTTCCACTTTTCTATAACGAACGGCTTCGACGATCTTGTTGGCCAGGGCCAGAACATACGGACGGTCCCTGAAGAGAGGGTAAGAAGGGACCTGTACTTCATGAAAAAAGATGTTCTCCCTGGACCCTTGAAGGCGAAAGGGGAGCTGGTAGGAGATAAAATGAATTTCGTGGCCGCGCTCGGCCAGGGACCGACCTAGTTCGGTGGCCACCACCCCGCTCCCTCCGTAGGAAGGGTAACAAACAATTCCGATCCGCATCTCATCACTTCCCCACGCGGGATTCCGCCTAAGTCTGCAGCAGATCCCCTACTTCCAGCATCTCGGGCGAAAAAAAGCCTTCACCGAAGCAGGCCCCGATCAGGGCCCCAAAATACCGGTCCCGCCCCAAGATGAGACCCGGCAGGGTCTCATTAACATAAGTTGGGCTCTTGTTTGCTTCATCCTTCCCCTTCCCAGCCGGCCTAAAGCCAAACTGGGAACGGTGCGCCTGAAGACTTCTCCATTTCACCTCGTACCAGTCCGAAACATCCACTACAAAGGAAGGAAGAACCCGGGAGCTAACAAAATACAAGTACAATCTTCTGGGCCGGTGGGGAGGCAAGCCCGCCGTGGAGCCACGGTCAAATCTCGCCAGCCCGCTGCTGAAGAAGGCTTCCCTCACTAGTTCAGCACACCGGGCGTGATCTGGGTGTCTGTCCCCGGGATGGGGTGCCAGAACCACGTCAGGGGTGTACCGACGGATGACCTCGACCACCCGAGCAATATTTCCCTGGTTTACTGTGATCCCACGGTCGGGAAGGCCCAGGTTACGGCGGAATTCAGCCCCCAGGATCCGGGCTGCCTCGACGGCTTCGCGATGCCGCTCCTCCGGAGTTCCATTGGTAGACATTTCCCCGCAGGTGAGGTCGACAATCCCCACCCGGCGGCCCAGGGAAACCTCCCGGGCCAGGGTGCCGCCGGCCCCGATTTCAACATCATCTGGATGTGCCCCGAAAGCTAAAATGTCAACCTTCGTCATCACTCACCCCCATTGTCGGGATCCAGGTAGGCAAGCTGGTGCCGTCCGTCTACCCCCTCCACCACGGCCCCTGCAACCAGGTCCCGGATCACCCCGGGGCCGTAACGGAAGAGGTACGGGAAGATATTCAACAACCTTTCCTGGGGGTAACCATCCGGGAGTAAGTGGTTTTTCAAACTCCAGAACCGTTCCACCAGCCACCGGTTCTGGCGCCGGCGGTGCTGATGGGCTTTTTTCTCCAGGTAGGCAAGCTGGGCCAAAACCCTTTCCCGGTTCTCAGCCCCCAACCCCCCAAGGTCACCAGAAACCTTCTCCAGCTCCCTCATGAGCTCCCGGTACAGGTCCATCACCGCCTGCCTGGCCCGGCCAAAGGCCTTGTCAATACCAGTTTTGTCCACCTTGTCCAGGGCGTTCTTGACAATCTCTTCCCAGTTGGATGAAAGCACCTCTGCCAGCTCAAACCCAAACCGCCGTGCCATTTCTTCCTGCCAAGGCTCTACCAGGGTTAGGCTGAGCCGGGGGCTGACAACAGGCATCTGTTGGCCAAAAAGGCTGTAGACCGAGCGTAACTGGGCCATGTACGAAACCTGTCCGGCCCCGGCTACGGTGACCAGTACAGGAAGGACGTGGTTTTGGACCATCTGCCTCACCACCACGTTGGGACTGAACCGGTCCGGTTCGGCGGCAACTGCCTGCACTAAGTCCCCCGTCGTATACTGGACGTTACCGTACCTGGTCTGAAGGAAACCACCGCGGCGAAAAAGGGCCGCCCTGCCTGCGCTGAGGTGGCAGAACACATGGCTGTGCTCCGGTTCCAACTTCAACGACGGCTCATACCCCAGGTCTGCAAGGTTCCACCCGGTAGCCTCGATTTCCCTGTTGATCCTTTCCCCAAGTTCCAATGCTTTCTGCAGTACTGGAACCTGGGCCTCAACCCAATGGCCCTTCAGGGGGTCAAGGAAAACCAGCCCAAAGGGACTCAAGAGCCTGCTCAACACCAGGGCAAACCAGTGGGGAAAGCTGGTGGCTTCCCAGGCGGTAGCACGCAGCAAGCTCAGCATTTCCTGCGCAAAGGGTCCTCCGGGGTGGTTCTCCTCCAGGTCGCCAATGAGCCCCAGAACAGCCTGCCGGGGAAGAGGAATTTCCCCTACCGGCCTCGGGGCAGGGGGGCGAAACTTCAGGCTTACGCGCCGGACCCTGCCTTTTTTATCCACCAGCCCGATGGCCTCGATCTCGCGGAAATCGTGGTCATCGCTGCACAGCCAGAAAACCGGGACCACAGGTACACCCAGTTCTTTCTCTGCTTTTTTGGCTAGTGAAACCACCGCCACCGCCTTGTAAAGGGTTGAGAGGGGTCCTGTGGCAACCCCGGTCTGCTGTCCGGTCAAAACCACCACGCTCTTCGGGTCGGCAAGGGACCGGGCCCGGGAAAGGGCTGTGCCGGCAGCCCCCAGGGCCCCGTTGTACTCAACAAGTTGGCCACTTATTTTTTCCCGGTCCCCGTGCCAGTTTTCAAGGAGGTGCTGGTATCTCTTCCGCCACGCCGCCGGACTCCCGGGGGGGTATTCAAAAAATTTGCTGACCTCCTGGAACCGGTAGAGGTAATCTGTATAAAAACCAGGATACAGTCTGCCCTTGTAACCCTCAAACCTCACCAAGACCATCTCTCCCGTCTACCCATGACCATCTATCACATTCTACCACAATCAGGCCCCCCCTGCCTACCCAATCCAGGTACCTGCCCCAAAACCACCCCCAGGCCGAAAACCGCCCCCCTCTACCGCCCCCTACCGTTGACCAGGAACGCACGTTCCGTTACAATAAGGGCAAGACACCAAGCAGGTCAGGGGGAAGCGCATGAACCTGGTACAGATCCTGGATGATTTCCGCCAGAACCCCAAGATTCAGTCTCGCCTCACCGCCTGGAGGGTACTGCCAGCCAGAGAAGGAAATTACGCCGACCTTCCTGGTGACCTGGACCCCCGGCTCAGGAAAGCCCTGACTGCACGCGGAATCCACCGGCTTTACTCTCACCAGGCTGAAGCCTACCGCCGGGTACAAGAGGGCGAGCACGTGATCGTGGTGACACCTACAGCATCCGGGAAGACCTTGTGTTACAACCTACCTGTCCTGCAGCATACCCTGCAGGAAGAGTCTTGTCGGGCCATCTACCTTTTCCCCACTAAGGCCCTTTCCCAGGACCAGGTGGCTGAGCTCAACCACCTCATTGACCTTACCGGGGCAGATATCAAGACCTACACTTACGACGGTGATACCCCTACAGATGCCAGAAAAGCCATCCGGGCAGCAGGTCATATTGTAGTTACCAACCCCGACATGCTCCACACGGGGATTCTCCCCCACCACACCAAGTGGATGAAGCTTTTTGAGAACTTGAGGTTTGTCGTGATCGATGAAATTCACCAGTACCGTGGGGTTTTTGGCAGCCACGTGGCAAACGTCATCCGCCGCCTGAAAAGAATCTGCCGCTTCTACGGCTCAAACCCCCAATTCTTGGCCTGCTCTGCCACCATCGCTAACCCCGGAGAGCTGGCCGCTAAACTCACCGGGGAAAAGGTAAGGGTCGTCGATAACAACGGCGCACCGCGGGGTGAGAAACACTTTTTGTTTTACAATCCCCCGGTGGTAAACCACCGCTTGGGCATCCGGCGGAGCTGTATCCTGGAAAGCAAGGACCTGGCGGCAATCTTTTTGCGCCAAGGAATCCAGACCATCACCTTTACCCGTAGCCGGTTGATGGTTGAAGTCCTCCTCACCTACCTCCGAAAAGCCGTGGGGGCTCTGTCCAGGATTCCCAAGACACCGTCTGCCACGGTCATTTACGGCTACCGCGGTGGTTACCTGCCCCGGGAAAGAAGAAGGATTGAAAAGGGCCTGAGGACAGGAGAGATCACGGGGGTGGTGAGTACCAATGCCCTGGAGCTGGGAATCGATATCGGGAGTCTCCAAGTGGCTGTCCTTTGCGGTTATCCCGGAACCGTCTCCAGTACGTGGCAGCAAGCAGGCCGGGCTGGGCGGCGCGCCGGTGTTTCGGCCGCGATTCTCGTGGCCGGAAGCAGTCCCCTTGACCAGTACGTGGTCACCCACCCGGAGTATTTCTTCGGCGGTTCCCCAGAACACGGCCTCGTTAACCCGGATAACCTTTACATCCTGGTCAGTCACCTCAAGTGTGCCGCTTTCGAACTCCCATTCCAGGAGGGAGAGGAATTCGGGGTCGACGCTACATCTGAGATTCTCGAGTTCCTGGAGGAAGAAGGGGTCCTGCACCGAGCCGGAAACCGCTGGTACTGGATGTCAGAATCCTTCCCTGCAGAAGAAATAAGCCTTCGCTCGGCCTCTGCCGAAAACTTTGTGGTCATTGATACCACCAATGGAAGCCGAGTCATTGGGGAGGTCGACCGGCCCAGTGCCCCGATGCTGGTCCATGAAGAAGCCATCTACATCCACGGGGGCCAGCAGTACCAGGTGGAAAGGCTGGATTACGAGGAAAAGAAGGCCTACGTGCGGCAGGTTGATGTCAACTACTACACAGACGCCAACCTGGCCGTTCAGATCGCAGTTCTCGAAGTTGATGAAAGCCAGGAAACCGCAGGTGCCGTGAAAAACCGGGGCGAAGTCTCGGTTACGGCCGTGGCGACCATGTTCAAAAAGATTAAGCTCTATACCCATGAGACCATCGGGAGCGGGCGCATCCACCTCCCCGAAGAGCAAATGCATACTACCGCTTACTGGCTGACCGTTCCCGGTAGCATTACCACCAACTGGAAACCAGATGACCTCCAGGCAGCCTTGGTGGGCCTCGCCACCCTCCTGGAAAACATCGCTCCCCTCTACCTCATGTGCGACACCCGGGATATACGGGCCGTTCCCCAGGTTCGTTCCCCCTTCACTGGTTTGCCCACCGTCTACATCTATGATTCCTACCCGGGCGGTATCGGCCTCTCGGAAAAGGTCTACTCACTCCACGAACAACTCCTCTCGGCCGCCCTGGAGGTGCTGGAAAACTGCCCCTGCCGCGAAGGATGCCCCTCATGCACCCAAAAGGAAATCGAAAAGCCCAATAAAGGGCTGACCAAAAACCTCCTTCTGGCCCTCTGCAGCCAACAGAACCACCAGCCGGCTTCGGGGCCAACCCAGGGTAACAGTGCTCCGGAGAAAACCTGGAGGACAACCGATGAGTGTCAGGGATAAACTCGAGCGCCTCTACCGCAAGAAAAGCCCGAAAGAACCGAAACCCGGAAACCACCAGTCAGGCATTTCTCTTAGGGGACACGCATCCCGTATCAATTCCGTGGTTCCGGGCCGGTACACCTCCACCCCTTTTGGCCTGTGTTTCTCTACCGAAAGAACCTATCCACCCGGGTACAAACACGGCACCCACCACCTCGCTTCCCTGCCACCGGAGATAGGGGAATCCATCGGTCTTCTCACCGCTGAAGACTCCTGGATCGGTATCGACCCCCGGCGGATCCTTTTTTTCGACACCGAAACCACAGGGCTTACTCAAGGGGCAGGGACATGTGTTTTCCTGGTGGGAGTAGGTTTTTTCGGTCCTCAAGGCTTCACCATCCGCCAGTACTTTCTGGAAGATTACAGCCAAGAAAGGGCCTTTCTCTATCTCATTGCCCGGGAGCTTGGTCGTTTTCAGGCCTTGGTGACCTTCAACGGCAAAGCCTTTGACCTGCCGCTTCTGGCCAACCGGTTCATCCTGGCCGGTCTGGGACCACCACCGGTTGACTACCCCCATTGCGACTTGCTCTACCCGGCCCGCCGGCTCTGGCAAGGTCTCCTCCCCTCCTGCGCCCTGGCTGACCTGGAAAACCACATCCTCCAGTTCCACCGCACCGGTGATCTGCCCGGTACCGAAATCCCTGGACGTTACTTCCACTACCTGCAGACCAGGGATGGACACCTCCTGGCACCGGTCTTTGACCACAACCGCCTGGATATCACCTCCCTGGCCACACTTCTCATCCACCTCCACAGGTTTGTCACAAACCCCATGGCCCCAGGACATTCTCCGGCGGAGGTTCTGGCGCTGGCCCGGCTCCTGGAAGCCCGCGGGCACCTGCACCAAAGTGAAGAATACTACAGGGCCGTACTAGAACAAGAGCCCGGCGGGAAGATGGAAGCCACGGCCATGCGCTGCCTGGCAAACCTTTTGAAGAGGAAAGGACAGGTCAAGAAAGCCGTACCCCTGTGGGAAGAGCTTACCCGGAAAGAAACCTTTTCCCTCGACCCCTACATTGAACTGGCCAAGTACTACGAACACTGCACCCGCGACCTGGACCGGGCCAGGGACATGGTCCTCCGTGCCCGTGAGGTCCTCCGCCACAAGAAAGCCCTTGGGTTCAACCTTGGACACCAACCCGCCGAGCTGGAACACCGGTGGCAGCGCCTACAACGCAAGACAGCCAAGAGGGACCACCCCGGTGTCATATCCCGCCGGTCGGCCGAATAGATTTTCCTAAGGAACTGAAACTCTCTGTTGTTCTGCGGGTGAGGGTATTGGTTTTCTTGACCCTGAACAGGTCAGTCAAGTTCAGGCTCCTGGTGGTGGCTGCCCTTTTCGGCATTCTCATTCTCTCTCGCCTGGGCGTCCGGTTCGGGGAGACCACCTTCCCGGCCCTTGGAAGCCTGCGTCCTATCACCAGGGTACAAACCAACGAGCCTAAGGTAGCCCTTACCTTTGAACTCAGCTACGGTGAAGATGTCCCGCCGGCCATCCTGACAGAACTGAAAAATAAAAAGACCCAGGCAACCTTCTTTGTTACCGGGGCCTGGGCAGGTACCAACCCGCGAACCCTGGCCAGGATGGTGGACGACGGGCATGACATCGGCAGCCTGGGGTATAGTTATGTGAATCTGACCAATACCGCCCCTGCAGAAGTTGAAAAGAACCTGGCCCTCTCGGCCGACATTTTCAAACACCACCTGGGCAAACTACCTGATTACTTCCGGCCCCCCAACGGGCGCTACAACCAAACCTTGCTCCGGCGTATCACCGAAGCCGGCTACCTGCCCGTCCTCTGGAGCCTCGATTCTGTTGATACCGGGCCTGGCGACGCCGCGTACATCACCAAGCGCCTCCTGGACCGCGTGCAACCCGGGGACATCATCCTTTTCCATGCCGATGATACCGCCACCAAAACCCTTGAGGCCCTGCCTGAAATCCTCGAGGGACTCAAAGAAAAAGGACTCCAACCGGTACCTCTTTCCAATCTCCTGGAAGGAGACCAGGACTAGGTAGAAACGGCATCCTCCAAGGCCCGTGCAATGGTCTCGACCCTCTCCAGCAAACCACTGACTTCAGAGAGAGGCGCTCCATCGAGGTCGGCCTGAACCAAGGCCGGGTCATAGGGTAAAGTTCCCAGCACGGGAAGGTCTCCTACTCCGTGCCGGACCCTTTCCTCGTCCCCGGGGCGAACCTTGTTGCCTACGGCATAAACCCTCTCGACACCAATCTCCCGAGCCAGTCTCCCAACGGCCCTTGCTGTTTGGAAACTCCTGCGACCAGGTTCAACCACCACCAGAAACACATCCACCCCGCGGGCAGTTCCACGTCCCAGGTGTTCCAGCCCCGCTTCCATGTCCACGATCACTGTCTCCTGCCTCTCCAGCACCAGGTGCCGCAGAAGGCTCTTCAAAAAGGCGTTCTCCGGGCACGCGCACCCCGCCCCTCCACCGCGAACCCCACCCATGACAATCAACCTGATCCCATCCCGGGAAACAGAAAACTGCTCCGGGATATCGTCTACTTTCGGGTTCAGGGTGAACCATTGCCCCACTGTCCCAGGCCTAGCCCCAGTACGTTCCTCGATGAGGTCATCAAGTTCCGATATGGCCACCAGCCTGTCCAATACCGATTCCTCGAAACCCAGGGCAGACCCGAGATTGGCGTCCGGGTCGGCATCAACAGCAAGAACCTGTTTTCCCAGGCGGGAGTACACCTCTGCCAACAAGGCCGCCACCGTGGTTTTCCCGACTCCTCCCTTTCCCGACACAGCCACCTTCAAGCTCAACACCCCTCTCCTTGTTCCTAGTTTCTCCTGGAGGGAAAGAAAATCCTCCCTGCCTCCCGGGGACAGGCCAGTCACGGTCTGGACCAAACTACCAGAGGAGATACCTCAAGACTTCAAGCACAGATCCAAGAAAACCCCTCCGGGCAACATCCTCAGCACTCACCAAGCGGACGTAGGCTTGCAGTTCACCGTCCAGGTAAATGTAGCGGCCCCCTACTGGCTCTCCTTCTTTCAGGGGGGCCTCGAGAACCGCAGGCAGGTCGTCCACGGCTTTCAGACCGGTGGCCCTGTCCTTGGTGGTCACGGCGTAGAGGTCCTCTTCAAAGACCACCGGCACCTTCCCTTTCACCCCCCTTGAAACGGGAACTGTACGGTAGACCTGCCCTTTCTGCCCGAAATTCAGGACCTGGTACCGGTCAAACCCGTACTCCAGCAAGCGCTGGGCGTCAGCCCACCTGTCCTGGCTACGTAACACCACGGCAATCAACCTCATCTTCCCCCGTGTCGCCGAGGCAACAAGGCATTCACCGGCAGTGACCGTGGTCCCTGTCTTGACCCCGTCGGCTGGTTCATACTTCCACAGCAACCGGTTGGTGTTCCGCAGTTCCAGTTTCAACTGGTCCCTGTTCTCCCCGGTTACTTCCCTCCTCTTGGTGGAGACAAAAAGGGAAAAGAGCGGGCGCCGGAGCGCATACCTGGTGACCAAGGCCAGGTCGTACGCGGTGGAGTAATGGCCGGGTGCAGATAACCCGTGTGGATTACGAAACCTGGTGTTCACGGCCCCGATTTCTTCGGCCCTCCGGTTCATTCGGGCTACAAAAGCCTCCTCGCTTCCGGCAATGTGCTCGGCAATGGCCACACTAGCATCGTTACCGGAAAAGAGGAGGAGCCCCCACAAGAGTTCTTCCAGGCTGAAGACATCACCGGCCTTCAACTTCATCGTTGAACCGGGCTTAGAAGCCGCATAAGGGCTGACGGTAACCTCGTCGTCAAGGTCCCCTTCCTCAAGGGCCAAGAGGGCCGTCATGATCTTAGTCGTGCTGGCCATGGGACGCTTCTGCTCGCCGTTCTTTTCATAGAGGACTCTGCCGGTTTCGTACTCCATCAAGAGGGCCGCCTCCGCCGTAACAGAGGTGGGAACCAACCCAGCCCTTTCAGGCTCCTCCCGGTTCACGGCCTGGGCCATGGAGATGGGCATCCCCACCAAAAGAGCGCCGGTCACCAGACAGGCCGTCAGAACCAGGAACACGGCCTTTCTGATCATGACCCTGACAACCACAACCTCTCCAACCACCTTCAATCGTCTATCTTTCCGCGTCGGGCCTTTTGGGGTACCACCAGCCAGGTCCCGAACCCCCTTCTCGAGTCCTTTTCACTTAAGCTCCCCGCTCGCTAGACCGCCGGCACAAGGGGTTTGCCCGAAGGTTGACCAGCTTCTAGACAAAGGCAGTTTGCTTCACAAAGGCACTTTGCTTCTTGCCGCCCTTTCAGGACCATGTCTCAGGATCACTATATTGAGAAAAGTCACCCTTTATTCAGCCGCCGACCTCTATTACGCAAGAGGGGTCTTCGGCCTCCTGCTGCCCAGATGCCGTCGGTTCAAACCAAAATACCCGCCCCCTGGTATGGAGCGGGTTGTGATGCAAAACAAGGGGCGTTCTTGCACCGGGTTAGGGTGCCCTTTCTTGCCTTGTAACCCGGAAGTTCAAGGGGTACTCCGGCGGGCCGGCCGCCCCTAGTTTCTGCCCGTTAAGCTGGAGGAAGACCGCACCGGGATTGCCAAACCTGACTTCCAGGGCTTGCCGTGCACTCCAGGTCAAGGCTTGCCCGGGTTCAAGGGTCCCAACGAAAACCTCTTCACCGTCGGAAACCACCCTCAGCCAGCATCTCCCTTTCGCCTCGACACTCAATTCAATCTCTTCCCCGTAAACCTGGTAGACAACCTCCCCCTGGCCCGACTTGACCAGCCTCGGAACTGGAGGGAAGTCTGTCGGTACTCCTGCCCCCCATCCATCGCGAGGGCCGTCAGGATTCTGGCTGGTCGTGTCCTCCGCCAGTCCGGAACCACCTGGTGCATCCTCTTTCTCTTCCCCAGCGACCGCGTCTCCTTGAGAACCGACCTTATGAAGGCCTGACTGGGACTTCTCATGAAGACCCTCACTTTCCTTAAACCCAAGAAACAGGAGGACGATGGCGACGAGGATAATCAGGACCCCTCCAGCCAGCCAGCCTATAGAAGAAGCGTGCAGTCTTTCGCGCGGCGCCTGTCCTGCTTCCTTTTCCCTTTCCTCTTCCCCTTGCTCTTTCTTCAATCTCTTGAACTCTTCAACCAGTTCCTGGCCGTCAAGGCCCAGAAAGTTAGCATAAGAACGAAGGAACCCCTTGGCGTAAACCTCCCCCGGAATACAGTCAAATTCCCCGGCTTCCAGGGCCTGCAGGTACCTCAAGCGAATCTTGGTCACGGATCGAGCCTCTTCCAGGGTCAATCCCTTCTCCTGCCTGGTCCTTCTCAGTTTTTCGCCAATTTCCTCCACGCCATCACCTCCTCACAACCATTCCTTCTACGGAAAAGCATCCTTTTCCTTTGAAATAACCATAATATTATGGAAACTGACCTTGATCCGCCTTCACTGGCTGGGGCTTTCTGTCCCTTGCCCTTCGTGGGGTACTGTCTCCCGGTACCTTTCCCGCAGGTCTCTCAATGCCTGGCGCAGCTCGTTTAAGGTTGCCCCGTAACCACTCCAGTCACCTTCCTGGATCATCTGCTGGGCCTGGTCAAAAAGGTCATTTGCCCTCTCGATGAGTTCCGAGAGGGGCAAAACCTCTTCTTCTGGCCGCAGTTGTTCGTCCCCCTCGGGTTGAGCTTGGCCGAAAATCTGGGCCACAGCTTCCCCCAGGGTTTGGGCCATAACCACACGGTCGGCATGGGCGACAATAACCCGTTTTAGTTCCGGTAACTGGTTTCCGGTAGCCTGAAGGTAAATGGGTTCTACAAAAAGGAGTGACTCATCAACGGGAATCACCAGCAGGTTTCCCCGGATGACGTCGGAGCCCTTCTGGCTCCACAGGGTAAGGCGTTGTGAAATAAAGGGGTCCTGGTCGATACGTGCTTCGATTTGGGAAGGGCCAAAAACAATTTTCTGCTTGGGGAACTTGAAGACCAGGAGTTCCCCGTAGTTGTCGCCGTCCGACCGTGCCGCCATCCAGCCGATCATGTTGTCTTTACCAACAGGGGTGAAGGGGAGGATGAGAACAAACTCCGGGTTCTCCTCCCCCGGTATCCGCATGATCACATAGTAAGGCTCCACAGGCTGCCTTTTGCCGGCGAAGACCTCCTTGGGAATATTCCACTGGTCCTCCTTGTTGTAGAACACCTCCGGGTTTTCCATGTGGTAGGTGTTATAGACGTCAGCCTGGACCTCGAAAAGAAACTGGGGATAGCGGATATGGGCCTTGAGACCTTGGGGCATGTCGGCAAAGGCCTTGAAAAGGTCGGGAAAGATCTTTTGGTAGGTGGCCACCAACGGGTCAGACTCGTCCACCACGTAGAAATCCAGGGTGCCGTGGTAAGCATCCACCACTACCTTCACGGAATTCCGAATGTAGTTGAAACCAGCCCTGGTAGGTTCAGAATACGGGTAGGCTGAGGTGGTTGTATAGGCGTCGATGATCCAGAAGAGCCGCCCGTCATTAATTACCAGGTAGGGATCACTGTCGTAAGTCAAGAACGGAGCCACTTTTTCCGCCCGTTCCCGGATGGTCCGGTACAACATGACCCTGCTTTCAGGGCCGATGGCACCGGAAAAAAGGAGGCGGTAGCTCCCCAAACGAACAGTGAAAGCCACCCGGTTCAAGATGGAACCGATCTCAACCCCGCCTTTCCCCTGGTAAGTGGTGGTGGCATTGGCGTCCCCAATGGGATAATCAAATTCCGGTTCCCTGGTCTTTACCACCACCCACTCGTCGGTAAGTTCGCCGTAGTAAATTTCCGGTCGCTCAACCTCGATCCCCTCAACGGTGGAAACCGGGGGGATGTCTTTAAGGTAAAAAATCGGTAAACCTTCAGTTGAGAGCTCTGTGGTCGGGCTCATGGCTACGCCGTACCCATGGGTGTATTTCAGGCGCTGGTTAACCCATGTTTGGGAGCGCTCTTGCAGGAGGTCCTGTTCCAGCTCCCGAGCCGACAGCATCACCTGCCGGTAGCGCCCATCAATGACGTACCGGTCCACATCGACGTCATAGAATTTGTAGTAAAAACGAATCTCCTGGAGCTGGCTGTAGGTTTGCTGCAGGGGCCTGGGATCCCAGATGCGGATATTCTCCATCGTTGCGCTTTCTTGCTGAATGTCTTCCAGGGTTAGGGTCTCCTGGGGGTCAAAGGCCTTCTCTTCCACATCGTCAAGACCGTAAGCCTGCCGGGTTAACTTGATGTTGTACTCGATATAAGGTCTTTCCTTGGCCAGCTCATTCGGGGACACCACAAACTGCTGGACAAGCGCCGGGTAAACACTCCCCAGGAGGAGCGAACCCAGAAACAGGGCCCCAACCCCACCCAAGAACAACCTCCAACGGGCTAGCCAGATATTTACCAGCAGCAGAGCCGCCAGAAAGAGGGCTAAGTAAAAGAGTACCTGTAAAGCCACCATTTTAGCATTCACATCTGTATAACTGGCGCCGAAAACCACTCCACGTGCGGAATACAAGAGGCCGTACATCTGGAGGCGGTAACCTAGGGCCTTGAGGCCAAACAAAACGGCCACCAGTCCCGAGAGATGAGCCTTGGCCCGGGGTTGGACCTCGATACTGCCCCCCAGGAAGGAAATGCCGCCACCGGCAAAATAGATAAGACCTACTGCAAGTAAGGTCAGGAGCACCAAGCCAAAGGCCGCCCGGTAAAGAAGCAGATAGAAAGGAAAGGTGAAAACGTAAAAACCGATATCCTTTTCAAAGATGGGGTCGGTATTACCGAAAGGGGTGGCCTGTAGATACCCCTGGACCACAGGCCAGTCTGATGACCACCCTATCCCGGCCAAGACCCCCACGCCCAAGCTGACCAGGATGATCACCAGTTTCAACCAGCCCGGCTCAAGGAGCCTCTCTAGGGGATGACCCACCACCATCCTCCTGAGTCTCCAGATGACACCCTGGGCGAGCCAAAGGTTTACACCGACGAAAAGAGCGTAAACCAGCCCCGCCACCACCCCGACCGTGACAGCACTCAATAGAACGGTAACAAAAACAGAACGATAGCCGATGTGACTGAACCACAGCCAATCAGTATAGAAACCGACTGCCGAAAAGAAGACTGCCACCACTAAGCCCAAGAAGACCCAAAACAATACCGAAAGTCTGGTACGCATAACATTAACCGGGTTGAGCCCGGAGTCTACCTCCTTTTCCCTGCCTTATTCCTTTTCATTATTATTCTTCCCGATCCGCATTATTCTTGCTAACCAAGGACATTTTTCCAGAGTAAATCGTAAGATTTTCGCTATTGTTTTTACAAAAGCAGGAAATACTGGTTTTTTGTCGAATATCCCCTGTGCTTATCCCATTTTTTACCATTTTTATGTATTATCCCCCAAGTTTCGCCAACAAACTGATGGCAGTTTTTTTCAATCTTCCTGTAGTAACCGTCTAAAATTGAGGGGTGATGTCATGTACCTGGCGGCACCAACTTAAATCCTTACGCCCCCTCTACCCACTGGCAATACACCCGGCGGTCAACACATTTAAACCTAATAGGAGGCAGTGATAACCTTGAAAATCACAACCAGGATGCACTTCTTAGTGGAAGTCGATAGCGACGGTACTATTCAGCTGCCGCGCACGGTCTTGAGCCACCTTGGGCTAGGTCACAACGACGAAGTTGTCTTCCATCTGCACTGTGGTTACTTCAGCTTAACGAAAAAACCCGGCGAAAAATATGTACTGCCACTTCGGGGTGAGGAGTTCGCGGAACGGACACCTGCGGTGAGTCCATCAGGGCCTGCCGCCATCTCGTACCGGCCGGGCACGGAGTTCCAGGTGTTCTCTCAAAACCGTCAGAGCCGTGCTTGCTTTGGCGCGAATCACCACGTCAGCCTGGAGATCAAGGGGCGTTGGCGTCAGATTAATGATCGCTAGAGAACTGGCTAGAGTTGGAAGGGTATTCACAGGGGACACGACTAGGCTCGATCCGATGACCACCAGGAGATCGCTCTCAGCCACGAGGGATTGGGCCTGATGAAAACAGGGAGGAAGGGGATCCCCAAACAAAACTACATCGGGACGGAGCATTTTACCGCAATCTTCGCACCGGGGAGGGATCTCTTTTCTGCGCACCTTTTCCAGCACTGCTTCCATTTCCAGTTCCGTCCCACACCCCGTACACCTTGCTGTCCTCAGATGCCCGTGGACCTCCAGTACCTGCCGGGAACCGGCCTGCTGGTGGAGGCCGTCTATGTTCTGGGTAATTACCGCCACCACCAGGCCAGCTTCCTCCAGTTCAGCAAGCACCCTGTGGGCGGCATTCGGTTGTGCTCCGGCAAAAGAATCCACCATGGCGGTAAACCCAATCCGGTAGAATCTCTGCGGGTCACGGTAGAGGGTATCAGCAGAGAAATCCCGGTAGGGGTCCATCTTTGCCCAGAAGCCTGCACCTGGACTCCTGAAATCTGGAATCCCGCTTTCCGTCGAAATGCCGGCCCCTGTCAGCACCACCGTCTTGTTGGCCTGGGTAATGAGCTCAGCTAAGGCCTTTACCGGTTCTTGGACATCCATGGGCCCATCCCCTTTTCTTGATACCATTCGACTCTTGTCGGAAGAATCCTGGCATGAACACCCATGAGAAAGGTTTCTGTGCAGGTCGGCGTAACGCGGTAAACAGCACCATCACTCCCGCGGCACCGCCGTCAACTCGTCCTGGAGAGCGCGTACGAGCCGAGAAAGCCAAAAAAATGGCCGTCCCCGGGATACTGGGCCTGTGTCCGGTCTCCAGGGGGGACGGTTTTTTCATGGGGCGACCTTATAGGTGTACTTTCCAGTTTTGTGTCCTTGACTCAGACACCGACGGAGATCCCTCTGAAGACAGACTTAGTCCCTTGAAGGTGGGAAAAAGACCCCTAAACCAGGCACCAGCTCCAGCAGGAGGAAAGCAGTTGAACACATATCCTACTTTGATACCTCAGCCCAGAGTTCCTGGAAGTCTCGCCAGTGCTCTTCCAAGAGGCTCCCCAACCGTTGCTCGCCGTCCCCATGCCGGAGGTAGAATTCCATGACCGCATCCAGGGCCTGGCAGCACTCTGCTTCGCCCGCCAGTGTTAAGAACCTCCTTGCGAGCCGGGGATGCCTCCCCAATTTGCCGCCCAAAAGCACCGTATATCCCCGTTCCTTTACCACCAAAGCCTCGGACGGACAGGCACGGGCACACCGCCCGCAGAGGAGGCACTTCTCCTCGTCCAAAACCGGACCTTCCTTGGAGAGATCTACCGCCCCGTCGGGGCAGGCGTCAACGCAGGCGGCACACCAGGTACAAGCACCAGGACTTTCCACCACGCGGGCCCGGCCCTGGAGGCCAAAATCCTTGATCTGGGGCTGTGAACAGGAATTGGGGCACCCACTGACGGAGATCTTGAAAACGTGATGAAACAAAGGACGACCCGGCAGTTTGGCCTTTAACTCGGTACCGAAATCAAGGGTGCTGGCCACCTGCTCCAGTTCACGAGCAGTACGCTGCACCGGTACCACTGCGTTGGAGCAGGCCCGGCAGGAATCAACCAGGTACAACTTTTCCATGGCCTGACCCAGGTTTTTTAGCTGGGAGAAATAGTGCATCGCAGCCGGATTGTTCCTGATTTTCTTCATGGCTTTGAGCATCTTTATTACATCTGCTAATCGTTGCATCACTGCGGGTTACCCCCGAACAAGGTATCTTTCTCATTTTCATTGTACCTTTGTTCGAGCAAGGTTTCCGTGTCCGTGATCACAAATCAAGACTAGGCCCCTGACCGCCTCCACCCGTTTTCATTTCCTCGATAGACCAAGTTCACCCACTTCACCAACGATTGCCGATATATCGCTGCATTTTATGTAATCCCTTTACAGGTCCCCAGGGAAAGCGCTTCACTTTAGTCCTCAAGGCCGACACCTACTACGAAAATGTCCTGACGGCGCCAGCCTTCCTTCGGTGCGTTACGCTCACCGTAAGTTTGTAATGAACCTCGGCGGCTCCGGGCCGCAGCAACAAACTCGCCCTCCGGGCTCAGACAAGTGGCTGCGGCTGCTCCTCCGTCGCCTGCGGTTCTTGAACTCGTTCCCTAACGCCCCTCAGGAAGCCCGCGCCTGCCTGTTCGTTGTACCCCTGGTGCAAACCGCAGCAACCGGCTTGTTGGATTTTCATGCTTCGTGGTGCCGCCTCACCGCAGGGCGGCTTGGGCCTCTAGTCAGTACTCGTCGTCCTGCGCGCCCCATGGATACCCTCATCTAACCTGGCTGGTTTTTCTTTCCCCACAAAATACCTTGCCACCGTGTAAGTCACGAGCAATCCGATGCCCAGCCGCGCCCCCAGCATGACCAACGGGTTCCCACCCAGGCTGGAAAAAATAACCGTATCTTCCACTACCGCGTGCACAACCCCTAGGAAAATGAGAACCACCGTCAACTGGTTCTGTGTAAAGGAACCTTCCCTTCTCATCTGCATAATCACACCGGCTCCGTACGTGAGCCCGATGAAAAAGCCGGTTGCCATGGGAACCCCTGCCTCGACGGGAAGATGGATCCTCTTCACCAAAGGAAAAAACAGTCGCGAAATGCGCTTGAGTAGGCCGCTGTCGTTCAAGATTTCGATTGATATCATCACCACAGTGACTATAACCGCAATCTTCAACACCACTCGGCCTGCACTTACCATTCCGTCGCCCAGCACTGCAGCCCAATCCATAATTCACTCCTCCCCTCAATCCGGCTGGCCCTCCGCCCCAAGGTCAATAACAGGAACACCTTGACCCAAGTCCTCAGAGAACTAGCCCCAGCATCCAGCCCGCCAGTAACGAGGATACCAGCCTCACCGCCAAGACCAGGGTGGTCCTGGCACCAGCTTTACCCAGAATAGCCGTCTCCAGCACCAAGGAGTGGCACAACATGAGCATGGTTCCGACAATGGTCATTTCCCGCGGGCCCAGCCCAAGACCAACTGCTACCGCGGCAGCGGCATATGGTTCGATTATGTAACCCAAAACCAGGGCTACTGCCGCTTCCCCTGGCAAACTGAAAATATCCATTACCGGTTGAGCCAGGGCGGCCAGCCAGTCCATGATGCCGACGGCCTCAAGCACTGTAACAGCAAGCATACACGGCACCAGGACCATGGACAAATCAACGACAATCCTCCAGCTCTTGGAGACCCCTCTCTTAATGGTATCGACAGTTACCAACCTCCACCCTCCTCCCAGGTCTCTCCCGAACCCACGATGACGATAAAGTCAAGTACAGAGGTGGCATGGACCACTACCACGAAAATATCCATACGGTGCCGTCCTCTTCGCTCCTACCCATTCGTTGGCACCCGTCATGTGCCTGCATCATCCGGCTTTCGACTGCAAAGGATCAAACAAGCAGCCCTGCCAGCTACCACAAGAGGCTATAATTAAAGCTACAATAAAAAAGGACCGTTGCCTCACCAGTCCCCTGGTCCGACCGGAAAACTCGGTTCAATTTCGACCCCGACCCCTAAGAATCCTTCACCTTGCTGCCCTTCCTCATTACCCTTCCAATAAAGTACGCACCAGCCGCGTCCGAAGCCCGTCTCCTTCCTGGTCCACTGCATACTCCACCTCTACCTTGATGGGATTCCCGAACAGGTCTTTATAGGCGGCCTTTATAACTACCCTGGTTCCGGACAGAACCTGGTCTCCGACCTCTTTTTCGCTGCCGCCCTTCTCCGACCTCACCTGTGCCTGTTTCTGATTCCCTCCCCGCCCTGCAACCTCCCTGGAAAGGCTCTGGCCTTCGGCCAGGAAATCGGTGTGCCAAGAGCCTTTGAACCCACCCCTGACATGGAGGTCCACGTCAAGGGCTGGACCCTCCCCGATATTCTCAATAACAAGTTTCAAGGCCTGCTGCTCCCGGTCTTTTCCCTCCTGGGCCACCAGGCGCGGGTGCAGCAGAGGCTTGAACTGGGCAAGCCGAACCTCTCGCATTTCCCTGACCATACCCTGGGACGCCCGGACCGAGTAATAAGTGAGGAAAGCCAAAACGGTTACCGAGATAGTTGAAAGGATATCAAGCACCGGTATACCGCCCTTGCTCAAACCCCTCACTCCCGTCAACAGTTGAATTTTCGGTCCTTTGTGCCCCCGTCAACACTTGATGCGTACGTAACCCCAGGGTGTCGGCATGATAGGCTTCTCACTGCTCTGTAGTTTCCTCCAGGCCGCCCGTGTATATTCTTCGCCCGAGGGTTTTCTCGTACGAGGTCCACCTGTTCCCCGTGCTGCGCTCCACCACCTGGGAAAACTGCTTCACTTTGCTGCTCAAAAGGTCAGAATAGTGCAGGACAGCTGCTTCCACCGTTTGAGGTACCACGGGCGCACCGTAACTGCCTTCCCCGTGGTGGCTTAAAATAAGGTGCCCCAGGTGGGTCAACAACCCCTCGGGGAAACCGGGGTGACGTTCTGCCCGCCGCCTGACCATTTCGTAGCCCATAACAGTATGCCCAAGGAGCCTTCCCCTGGTGGTGATGTCGATGGTTCTCAGATAGCGGTACTCCAAGACTTTACCTACATCGTGAAGGAGGGATCCGGCCACCAGTAAATCACGGTTAGAATCCCGGAACATTTCCGCGCACAGTTCGCTGATCCGACATACTTCCAGGGAATGCTCAAGGAGGCCGCCCAGGTAGGAATGATGAATCCGCTTCGCCGCAGGTGCCGTGGCGAAAGCTTTCCGAAAATCCTCCTCGGAAAACCAACTCCCCAGGAATTCTGCCAGGACAGGGTTGCTGACCGACTCAATTTTCTCATCCAGGGTAGCCAACAGCATCCCCACGTCCTTGTCTACCGATGGAAGCAGGTCCTTGAGGTCGACCTCCTGGTCGGAAACCGGCACCAGCTCCGATACGTTTACCTGGCAGACACCACGGTAGACATCAGCCACCCCGGTGACACGCACCAGGCTCTCTTCTTCCAACCAGGCATCAATATCCCGTGCGCCTTCCCATATCTTGGCCTCGATGGTACCGGTTTTATCCGCAAGGACCAGGGATAGGTAGGAGCCCTTAGAAGGGTCACGAAACGGGAGCAGTTGTTTTTCGACGACGATAAAAACAGACCTTACCCGCACCCCAGGTTCAAGTTCCCTTACATACTGTTTCGCCATACTTGACACCTCTTGCTGTGATGGTTCACGAATTCCTTCAAGTTCCCTCTCCCGTCAAAAGTGTAGCATATTCCCGGCCCCAAGCCGGTAACATTTTATCAAGGGGGTTGAGGCCGATGTTCATTCCCAGAAAAGCTCTCGTCTGGGTACTGGCCGGTTTCGTCTTGGCTGGCGGCTATCTTGTTTTTGATTCGTTGGCCCCAAGGGAAGAGCCCGTGATGCAAGAAGTCATTTACAGGGCTCGCAGTTCTGACCCACCGGTTTTCTACGTCAAAACACAGGAGAAACTCCTGGCCCTTACCTTTGACATTGGGTGGGGAAGCCGAACCCTACCCCTGATCCTACCTGTTCTTGACCGGTTTGACCAAAAGGCGACCTTTTTCGTCGCCGCTCCGTGGGCGAAAGAGCACCCCAACCTCGTCAAACAAATAGTAGAGGCCGGCCATGAGATTGCCAGCCATGGAGACAAACATGATAACCTGAGCCAGTTCAGCAGGGAACAGGTTGCCAAAAACATTTCCAGGGCCCACCGGGTTATCAAGGAGGTAAGCGGGGTGGAACCACGGTTCTTCCGGCCTCCCTACGGTGATTACGACGACCTGGTGGTCGCCACCGCCCGTGAGCTTGGTTATGAAACCATCATCTGGTCGGTGGATTCCATGGACTGGAAGAACCCCGGAGTAGACTACATGATCCGGCGGGTCACCAGGGAAATCTTTCCGGGTGCAATTCTCCTCTTTCACGCCAGTGATTCCTGCCGCCAAACCCACCAGGCCCTGCCCACCATCATCCAGAACCTGCGTGCCCAGGGTTACCAGCTCGTCACCCTTGGGGAACTCTTTGAGGCCGGGGAACCAGGCCGCGATGACCCGCGCGGAAAACCCTACAAACCCAATATGCCGCGGGAGTCCTGACACGTCACCCGGCCGGTATGGATCATGTCTTAGAGGGGTTAACGCCCATCACCCATTTACCCCTCAAAGGATAAATCCTTGATGACCTCGGCCATCACCTGGATGTAAATGGGGCTTGTGCCACAGCAGCCACCGACAACCCTGGCCCCGGCTGCAACCAGCTTTGGGACCCAGGAGGCAAAAGCTTCGGGACCAACAGGATAGACCGTCTTGTCCCCTCTGATTTCGGGGAGGCCGGCATTAGGAAGCACGCTGACCGGTACCTTAACCACCTGGGCCATCTTCTCCACCACCGGAAGCAGTTCTTGAGGGCCGACCGAACAGTTGGCCCCCACCACGTCGGCCCCCTCCGATACCAGGACCCGGGCCGCCTCCTCGGGACCAATCCCAAAGATGGTCCGGCCACCACGCTCAAAGGTCATCTGGACCACCACCGGAAGCTCAGTAAGCTTTCGGACCGCCGCCAGGGCACAGCGAGCCTCTTCCAGGTCGGACATCGATTCAACGATGATGAGGTCCGGTTCCCCCATCAAAAGACCGGCCACCTGGCGGGTAAAGGCTTCCTCTGCCTTCTTCCGGTTCAGGTCTCCCACCGGTTCCAGGAACCGTCCTGTCGGCCCAACCGCAGCGGCCACCAAGGCCCTCCCCGCTGCCGCCTGCCGTGCCAGTTCAACCCCATGCCGGTTAATGCTTTCGACCTTTTTCTCAAGGCCATAACTGGAAAGACGAATGGTGTTGCCGCCAAAGGTATTGGTTTCCACCACCTTGGCTCCAGCTTCCACGTACGCCTGGTGTACGGCTGCGACACTTTCGGGATGCTTCAGGTTCCACAGTTCTGGGCATTCCCCTGGAGGCAGGCCAGCCTCCTGGAGCATGGTCCCCAGGGCCCCGTCAAAAAGAATAACCCTTTCCTCCTTCAACATCCGGTTAAACTCCATATCAACCCGCACCATCCTCTTGGTCTTCGCCCACCACCCTCAATTCAGTCTCCAGGTGCACCCCAAAGAGCCCTTCAACCCGCTCCTGGATGATTTCAATAAGCTCCAGGACCTGCCGGGCCGTGGCCTGACCCCGGTTGATAATGAAACCTGCATGTAGTTCGGAAACCTGGGCGTCACCATTCCGGTACCCCTTCAGTCCAGCCTCCTCGATCAGTGGTCCCACGTAATATCCAGGAGGCCTCTTGAAGACACTACCGGCACTGGGCCAGTTGAGCGGCTGCCTGGCCTCCCTGCGCTCGGTATACGTCTTCATCTCCCCCTCGATCACCGCCCGTGACCCCGGCTTCAGCCGGAGCGCAACCTCCAGGATCACATCATCTGTCTCCTGGAAAATACTCGAGCGGTAACTTAAGCCCAGTTCACCACAGCTCCAGGACCGGGTTTCACCGGTAGCCGGGTGCAGGGTGACCACCTCTTCCACCACGTCCTTCATTTCCCCGCCGTAGGCCCCGGCATTCATGAAAACAGCACCCCCAAGGGTCCCTGGGATACCAATACCCCACTCTAGGCCAGCGAGATTTTCCTCCGCCGCCCGCCCCGAAACCCGTGCCAGCAGCGCCCCAGCCCCACTGACCAAAAGGCTGCCCCGCCGGGAAATACCATCAAAACCCCTGACCATCTTGATCACCACCCCGCGGATACCCCCGTCCCGTACGAGAAGGTTGGTCCCGTTACCCATGATCAGGTACGGTACCCCTTCGCCCTGGCAGAAATCCAGGGTCAACTTTAGCTCCCGCAGGGTCAGGGGCTGCACCAGGCAGTCCGCCGGCCCCCCGATCCGGAAGGAGGTGTGCCAGGCCATGGGTTCATCAAACCTTACCCGTTCCGGGCCCACAAGTTTTTCTAACCGCCTTAGTTTCTCTTGGAACGCAGACACCATCAGGGTTCACCCGACTTTTGTGGTTCCCTTAACCGCTCTTGACCAGTCTCAGCTACTACTTACCTGGGCTTCCAGCAGACCCCGTTGTTCTCCGCCAGGTACTCCCACCCGTACCTTCTAACTTCAAGCCGGCCGCCTGTCAAATCCATTAACCTGGAAACCAGCTCATCCTCGGCCTGGGGCCGGCAGTAAACAGTGATCTCGACCCGGACACCGTACCGGATTTCACCGACCACCTGGCCCAAGGCACGTATTTCGTTTTCCACCTTCCCAAGGTGGGGATAGTCGAGAACCACGGAGAGTTCCCGGTGGCGCAGCATCTGTACCACACCGGCAGCCCGAATACCCTCCGCCGCCGCCTTCCCATACGCGCGAATCAGCCCCCCGGCCCCCAGAAGGGTCCCACCGAAGTAACGGGTCACCACCACCACAACGTTTCGGAGCCCTTCTTTCTTCAGAACCTCCAGAACCGGGACCCCGGCGGTACCGTTCGGTTCGCCATCATCAGAATAACGGTGCACCTCTGGACCCAATCCCACCCGGTAGGCATAGACATTGTGGGTCGCATCCCGGTGCTGGCCCCGAACGGCAGCAACATGACCCAAGGCTCCTGCCTCCGAGTCTGCCGGGGCCACGGAGGCGATAAAGCGTGACTTCTTGGCGGTAATCTCGGCCTGGGCCGGGCAGTAGAGGGTTCGGTACGCATCAAGCTCATGCATTGGCTGTATCCTCCGCTACAGGTGGTCCTATCTCTGGGCCCGGTTCTTCCCCATCCAATTCCCCCCAGGGGGAGGTACCGTCCAAAAAGCTCACAATAGGCTCAGCCGGCCTCGGGTTCATCAAGCCCCAGTTCGGCCAGCTTGTCCGGACGGGGCACGCCCATCTCGTCCCATCCCCGGTGTTCGTAATATTGGCTGAGCATTTCGTGCACGGGAGGCAGGTTGGTGGCTGCACCCCCTGCGCCGCGGCGGTGGACAAGGATCCGGTCGGGAAGGGTGTCGTCCTTCCGGCTCACCCCGCACCTGACATTGTAAAGGCGCTTCAGGTTAAAGATACGTTCCCCGGCCCGCATAAGTTCCTCTTGGTCAAAATCCCAGCCCGTAACCGCGTTCAAGAAATCCACCAGGTGGTGAACCTTGATTCCTCCGGCAACCATAAATTTACACATCTTGAGGGAATCGAAAAGACACATTAAGTCCTGCATCACGGCGGCCATCCGCCCCCTGCCCTCGATACCAAAACGGTCCATGACCTCAGGGTAACCCAGCTCGGGCATCGTGCAGGACTTCTCGAACATGTGGGAAAAGCTTTGGAGGTGACATGCACCCCGGTTGGATGTCGCGTATGACACGGCCTGGCTGTTGTGTGCCCTGGGGTCATGGGCCGGAAATTCCAGACCCTTGGTGTGGATGGCAAACTCCAGGGCCAACCCGCCCAGCTCTTCGGCCGCTTTCTTTACCCCCTGTCCCAGGAGTACTCCAATACCCTGCCTGCTGGCAATCCTGTCGATCAACTGCACCAGTACATCCGGGTCACCCCACCTGATCTCGAGGCCATCTGTATCTTCCTTGGAGAGGATCCCTTTCTCGTAGGCTTCCATGGCAAAGCAGACCACGCCTCCGGTGGAAATGGTATCCAACCCCAACCGGTTGCACACCTCGTTGGCCCGGGCAATGGCTTCCAGGTTGTCAATGAGAGCCATGGCCCCAAACATCGCCAGGGTTTCGTACTCGGGTCCAGCCCCTTCAACAGGGGCGTAAGGGCCTTCTGAAATCTTAACTTCACGCCCACAGCCGATGAAACAACCGGCACAGAAGTAACGCCCGGTCAAAATGGTCTCGGCCATCCGCTGACCCGAAATACGCTGGGCCCCTTCTTCCCATTTCCCCTGGTACCAGTTCTTAATGGGCAGGTCACCAAGCTGCTCAATTCCAATCACACCACCGCCCGTGCCGAAACTACTGAACCCCTTCAGCCCTTCCCGGGCAGGTCCAGCGATGGCGGCTACCATTTCGGAGATCTTGTCCGGGTCCGCCGTGGCCACCGGCCCGGTACCCCTGGCCACCAGGGCCTTGAGCTTCTTGGCCCCCATCACGGCACCCAGGCCGCAGCGTCCGGCAGCCCGGCCGTGCTTGCCGTCACTCATGATGGACGCCAGGGGCACCAGATTTTCCCCGGCCGGTCCGATGGCGTGAACCGTGGCATTGGAGTCTGTCTCTTCCCGCAGGAGCACATCTACTTCATAAGTATCCTTACCCCACAAATGCCCTGCATCCCGGATTTCAGCCTGTCCATCCGCAATCCAGATGTACACCGGTCTCTCGGCCTCACCAGTAACCACCACCCCGTCAAAGCCGGCCTCCTTCAACTGTTTCCCCCATGTCCCACCGATATCGCTTTCCCCCCAGATGCCGGTAAGGGGCGACTTCGCCACCACCTGGTGCCGCCCTGAAGTGGGAACCCTGGTTCCGGCGCAAGGCCCGGTCAGAAAAATCAACGGGTTATCCGGCCCCAAGGGGTCTGTATCGGCCCCTGTCAAGTCGTAGAGGAGCCGTGCACCTATACCGCTCCCCCCAATATACTTGCGCGCCAGTCCCGGGTCAAGTTCCCTGGTTTCAATCTTTCTCTGTCCCAGGTCAACCCAAAGAACCTTCCCCTGATAGCCTCCCTTGAACATCAAGAACACCCCTCCTCAAGATTATTTCCGCTGCCCCCGACAATGGGGGGTAGAATTTTGACCTCATCTCCTTCTTCCAGTTCTTTATCACCGGCCACCAGGCGGTCAGCAACCACAACCAGGACCGTCCGTCTTGTTACCTCCTCATCCCCCAGGGTGATGTACTCCTGCAGGCCGGGAAACCTGGCAAGCAGGAGGCGCAGCAGGTCCCTGACATCGACCTGCCCCGGCTCAAGTTCCACCTCGAGGGTCTTGTGTCCGGTGATCTGCCTGAAATGCGCGAAAAAGTGCACCTTGATCCTCATCCCTCGACCCCGCCTTCTGCCGACCCTGTCCTTACCAGCCCTAGCCGCAACCTTCTGTCCTCAATACTCGATCCCAGCCTTAGCCTGGACCCCGCCCTCGTAATGGTGCTTGACCTGCCTGACCTCACTCACCAGGTCGGCCCGGGTGATAACCTCCTCGGGCGCATTCCGGCCCGTAAGCACGAGGTCCACCCCATCCGGACGCTGCTCCAGGGCCGCAAGAACATCCTTCAGACCAATCAAACCGTAATCAAGGGCCACGTTAACCTCATCCCAGATCACCAGCTGGTAATTACCAGAGGTTAACGCCTCCCGGCCCAGCTCCAGGGCCTGCCCTGCCAGCCTGATATCTTCGCTGTCCGGGTTCTGCCGGTTCACAAAACCCGTCCGTCCACTGGGGACAATGGTCAAATGGGGCAGGTACCTTTCTGCCGCCAGGATCTCGCCGTAGGTGCGGCTCCCTTTCATAAACTGCACCATGTAAACCTTTTTCCCGTGCCCGATGGCCCTTAAGGCCAAACCCAGTGCCGCCGTGGTCTTCCCTTTTCCGTCCCCGGTATAGACCATGAGGAGTCCGTTTTTTTCTCTCGCCAACCCCTTCCCTCCCTGCCTATTTTTCGTCAATGTCCGGGTCTCCCACGCCAGGGTTGCCCCTTTACTCGCCTCTTTATTCTTCGCCCCTCTTTTTATCCTCCGTGGTAGTGTCGCTTCAGAGGCGGCATGGAGCATTATTACGAAAATCTCCCACCGGCGCCGGCCTTCCCTCGCGGCGTCACGCGCACCGGATGTTTGCAATGAACCTCGGCGGCTCGGGGCCGCACCCACAAACGCGCGGTGGCTTCGGCCGGTCCCCCTCCACCTCCGGTTCTTGAACTCGTCCGGTTACCGCCGCTCAGCAAGCCTGCGCCTACATGTCCGTTGGTATCCCTTATGCAGACTGTAACAACGCGCTTATTCCTGATTTTTCCCCTCCGTGGTGCCGCCGGGGCGGCATGGACGACTAGTTCCAGATCTTAACCGTAAGGGTTTCTGGATCCCAATCAACCCGACCCCCGAGGAGTCCAACCAAGGGTCTCACCGGTAGTACCGCACGACCGGCCACCAGTTCCACCTGTTTTTCCACTTCAACCATCTCCCCGTTCACCAACACCACTGGTGAGTCCACGGAAAACGCAACCGTGCGCTCGTTTCTCTCCAACTTGATCTCCTTGGTCTGCGGTTTCCATTTAACTGCCCACCCCATGGCTTCGGCTACCTCACGGACCGGTACATTGGTACGCCGCTCTTTAAGAAAAGGCGGTAGAACGCTGAACGCCACCATCCTCTGGTTAACCTCAACCGCAATACTGCCCAGGGCGTAGACACGTAAGCTGGATGACCCGAAAAGGAGGATTCGCTCCAAGACTGCTAGTCCTGAACTCACCGGGCCCGGGATCGGCACCCGCCAGCGGATCTTCCCGGTTTCGGGATCGATGATCCAGATTTCGTTTCCTTGCCCTCCACCCCGTTCAAGGTCCCGGTCTCTCTTGTGAACAGGAACGTAAAGACCCCACGGACCCAGTTCAGGCGCACCAAAGGAAACAGTAGTGCTCTTGTACCCCCAGTTCACGTGGCGAACCGAGATTTCCCAAAGGACACGTCCGGTCAAGGTATGTAAAGCCAAGAGCCTTGGTCCGAGGGTAACGTAGAGCCGGCCCCTCTCGACCAGGGGTCTGGACCAGGAAAAACCACCGGAAAACCTTTGGCTCCACATTATGTCACTAGTGAACCGGTCCAGGCACAAGACCAAGGTCCCCTCACCGTCTCCCGCCCGGCTCAGGACAAAAAGACGGTCCTGCCAGGGAAGAAGCCAGGCCCCACCTAGGCCGGGGTTCTTCCGTCTCCAGCGCACCTCAACCTGGTCAGTATCCACTGCATAGAGAATACCCCGTTCGGTGGCAATGTACACCATGGAGCCGGCAGTTGCTATCGGAGCTCGGATAAAGTCATCACCGGTACTAAACTGCCAGCGCAGGGCACCCGTATCAGCCTGGAGGGCATAGAGCATCCCGTCGTTGGACCCCACAAGCACGGTGTCTCCCACTACCCGAACCGGGGAGGTAATCTGGCCTGAAGTGATAAACTGCCAGTCCAACCAGCCGGTTGTCAGCTCCAGGGCATAAACAAAACCATTAAAGGCCCCGAAGAAGACCCGGTTGCCGTGAACCAAAAGAGTGGTTCTGATCTTGGCCAGCGCCGGAAAATCCCAACGGTGGTGTCCGGTTTGAAGGTCCCGGGCGTATAGGACACCACCATCTGACCCAACCAGTACCAGGTTCCCGCTTGGGACCGGAGTCGAGTGAACAGGCCCATCGGTGAACCGTCCCCACTTCAGGACAAGGGTTCGTACCAGGGGGGGACTGCCCTGAAAATTATCGCCCGGCCCCACCCCGGCACCCTCGGCTTCAACCGCGGCAACCGGGACCAGGACGAACACCAGTCCCAGAACCAGGAATACCTGCCGTACTCTGAAAAAATGCACGAAAAGAACCCCCGTTCACCCTTGCCCGGGTCTGAATCCCTGTCCCCAGCAACTCACTTTGACACCCCCCCGGGGTTTTCCTGCTTCAGGCCCTGTGCCTCTGCACTTTGCCATCTCCCACGGGCACGGGGAAGACAGGGGCTGGCACGGAGGGAATAATGAACGGTGGTGGATGTCAAAATAAAAGAGATGTCTTGATTGGGGCCGAGTATTGGCGGGGAGGATTACATGTTGAAACGTGAAGCCAAGATTACCCTGGCCGCCTTGTGCACAGTACCCTTTATCATGGTTCTGGGTAATTCTATGCTCATCCCGCTGCTTCCTAAAATGAAGGCGGCCATGGATCTCACCCTCTTTCAGGTGGGTCTCATCATCACCGCCTTTTCTGTCCCTGCCGGCCTCTTCATCCCGGTCACAGGTTTCCTTTCAGACCGCTACGGACGCAAAACCGTTATGGTGCCGGCCCTGGTTGTCTACGGGCTCGGGGGCCTGGTGGCCGGTTTTACTGCCCTTTTCTTGCCGCACCCTTACTGGTGGCTGTTGGGTGGCCGGGTAATCCAGGGTATAGGAGCCGGGGGAACCTACCAGCTGGCGATGGCCCTCACGGGAGACATCTTTGAAACCCAGGAGCGCTCCAAGGCCCTGGGGCTTTTAGAATCATCCAACGGGTTGGGTAAGGTTGTGAGCCCAATCGCCGGGTCGGCAGCCGGTCTTATCGCCTGGTTTGCCCCTTTCTTCATTTACGGGGTTCTGGCCATCCCCATTGCCCTCCTCGTCTTCCTTTTGGCCCGTGAGCCACGCAAAAACAGAAGGACCAAGACACTCAACCAATACTTCAAGACCCTCAGAGACATTTCCAGCCAAAAGGCTTTACCCCTGCTGGCTGCCTTTTTTTCAGGAATGGTTGTCCTCTTTACCCTCTTCGGCGTCTTGAGCCTGTTTGCCGATTTTCTGGAGCAAGACTACCAGATCACCGGCTTCAGTGCCGGCCTCTTCATTGCCCTCCCGGTCCTGGTCATGGCCATTACATCCTACCTGGCGGGTGTTTACCTCCAGAAACGTCTCGCCAGGCTCTCCAAGGCAGCCGTGGCCGGTGGTCTTGCACTGATGGCCATCGCGCTCGGAACACTGCCTTTCCTGAAGACCCTTTACCCCTTTCTGGTAGGCGTGATGGTGGTAGGCCTCGGCACAGGGACCACCCTCCCAGCCCTCAACACACTCATTACCAGTGCCGCTTCTTCCGACCAGAGGGGCCTGGTTACGGCCCTTTACGGCACTGTACGCTTCTTCGGAGTGGCCATAGGTCCTCCTGCCTTCGGCTGGGCCCTAGCTTACGGAAGGAGCCCGGTCTTTTTCGGCGCTGCCGCCCTGAGTGCCCTGGGCGCCCTCTTGGCCCTAACCCTACTCAGGGAAGAAGTGATGCTTCCGGAAAACCTCCTGAAAACCTGAACACGGCTTAACACTTGCCGGTCCTCATGAACAAACTATCGGCGGGGTGGTTCTATGCGGCCACGTCACACCGACCGCCAGTACCTATACCTTACGCGGCCACACCTGCGCGGACCCGATGTGCTCCAGTACCTCCCTCGACATTGAGTTCTCTAGTTAGCAGCAGTCCAACTGCTGTTTTTTCTCTTCACAGCCCTTGTCCCCCTCACTTCCGGCAACATGAAGAACAGGAGGGGGTAAACCTCTAAACGCCCAGCCAGCATACCCAGGGTGAGAAGAACCTTTCCTAGAGCCGGAATCGGTGCGTACGTGTTAAGGGGGCCGACCATCTCCAAGCCGGGACCGATGTTGCCCAGGGTAGCCGCCACTGCCGCGAAAGCACTGAGGAGGGGTAACCCAAGCGCAGTCATTACCAGGGACATCACAACAAAGATGAGCAAGTAGAGAAGAATAAACCCGAGGATATTCATGACCACCTCTTCAGGGATCACCTTTTTCCCGATCCGAATCGGGATCACGGCTCGGGGGTGGATGATCTTGTAGAGCTCCCGGTAGGCGTACTTGAGGAGAACAAGCAAACGGACCTGTTTCATGGCCCCGGCGGTCGAACCTCCACACCCGCCGAGAAACATCAGCATGAAGAGCAAGCCCCTTCCAAAGGGGGTCCAGGCGTCAAAATTATCCGTGGTGAAGCCGGTGGTGGTGGTAATGGAAACAACCTGGAAAGCAGCGTGCCGGAGAGAGGTCAAGATGTCACCAGGGTAGATCTTGTAAGCCAGGCTCACCGTCGTCGTGAGAATCCCGATACCCAAAACAGAAAGATAAAAGCGAAACTCGGCATCACCAAACAGGCGACGCAGGTTACCGGTGAGGGCACTGTAGTAAAGACCGAAGTTCCCCCCGGCCACCACCATGAAGAGAATGATGATAACCTCCATCGGGACGCTGTTGAAGGCACCGATGCTCAATCCCCGGGTGGAAAACCCCCCGGTGGCCATGGTGGCAAAGGTATGGGTCATCGCATCGAACAAAGACAGGCCTGCGGCGTACAAGAGGATGGTTTCCAGAACCGAGATCCCGACATAAATGAGCCACAAAACCTTGGCTGTCTGGGCAACCCTGGGCAAGAATTTCTCAGGGGCTGGACCGGGAACCTCGGCCTTGAAAAGCTGCATGGCTCCGATCCCCAGCTGCGGGAGCACGGCCACAAAAAGGAGAATAATTCCCATTCCGCCCAGCCAGTGGGTCAGGCTTCGCCAAAACAGAATCCCGTGAGGCTGGGCCTCTATATCTTCCAGGACCGTGGCCCCGGTCGTGGTGAATCCAGACATGGTTTCGAAAAGGGCGTCAGGGAAGTTATCAAAGGTGCCGTAAATTAAATAGGGAAGGGCACCGAAAACAGCCGCCAACACCCAGGACAGGGTGACGATGGCCATCCCTTCCTTGGAGGTAAGCTTCAATTCTGTCCGGTTTTCAGACCGGCTGAAGTAGAGCATCCCCAGGCCTGCTGTCCCAGTGACACCGATGGAGATGATAAAAGCCAGAAGGTCTCCTTCCCGGTAAACCAGGGCCCAAAGGAGGGGAAAAACCATGGCCCCAGCCAGAATCAGGCTCAGAAGTCCGAGGGCACGGAGAATAAGGTTCAGCCTCAATACGGTCCTTCCTCCCAACCTATCCAGGGATTAAAGTCCGTCAGCAGCGTTGTCCTTTGCTCTGTTTACGAAAAATAACGGTCGGCAAGGGCCGCTGTTTCCGGAAGGCTGAAGATAATCACCGTATCTCCGGCCCTCACCATTTCATCTCCCTTCGGCACAATCACCTCACCCTGGCGAACGATGACTCCAACGATAATCCCGCGCGGTAAACGCAAGCCCTGCAGCGTTTTCCCCACCGCCCTGGCCCCTTCTGCCACCTCTAGTTCGATGATCTCAGCCTTTTCGTCCTCGAGAATCGCCACCGAAAGGACCTTCCCCCTCCGGGTAATCTTAAGGATCTCGGCGGCCGTCAGTAGGCGTGGACTTACCGAAGAATCTATGCCCAGGGATTTCAAAATGGGGTCGTAGTCAGGGTGGGTAACCTCCACGATAGCCTTACCGGCTCCCATCTTTTTGGCGAGTACCCCGCTCAGAATATTGGTCTTATCGTCCCCGGTAACGGCGACCACGACGTCGGCCTCAGATACCTCTTCCTGGTACAGGAGGTCAAAATCCCCGGCATCCCCATAAATAACAAGGATGCCGTCGAGTTGGGAAGCTATTTGCTCACACCTGTGCTTATCACGATCGATAATTTTGATCCCGAGCCCACCGTTTCTGCGGTTCCTTTGAAGGATCTGTGCCACCTGGCAACCGATACTTCCGCCGCCCAGGATGACCACGTTCCTTACCCGTTCGTCCCGTGCCTTGGCCAGCCAGCCGATCTCGGAAAGATGGCCCCGCTCCCCCAAAACGTAGAGGTGGTCATGGGGCCGAATAATGTCTTCACCCTGCGGGATGATCACGTCACCACCCTCCCTGGCGATGGCACTGATGAGACAGCGGCTGGAGAGGGGAAGAGATTTAAGGGTCCGGTGGACCACTTCCGAGTTGGGGTGGACCCGGAATACCATCATCTGGACCCGACCCCCCGCAAAATACTCCACCTCGCTGGCCATCGGTGTCCTGATCAATTTCGCGATCTCCAGGGCAGTGACCCGCTCCGGGTTAATCATGATGTCGACACCCAGTTCACGGTGGGAAAGCCTTTGGGTACCGTCATCGTACTCGGTGTTACGAACCCTAGCCACTGTCTTGGGGTCCCCCAGCTTTTTCCCGATCATGCAAGCCATAATGTTGATCTCGTCCACTGGGGTCGCAGCCACCAGGATCTGGGCCTCCCGGACCCCAGCCTCTTCGAGTGCCCGAGCACTGGCCCCATTTCCTTGAATGGTTAGAACATCAAGCTTTTCTGAAATCCTGGCGAGCTTTTCAGAGTTCGTGTCAATCACGACCACGTCCCAGGATTCCCGGGACATACGTTCCGCAAGTTCTCCCCCTACCTGACCTCCGCCGACAATAACGCATTTCATTTAGATTTCTCCTCTACCAGAGCACTACCATAAAATAACACTTCCACCAGGCATTATTTACATCCTCTTACTGGTGCCGTGGCCGGCCTTTCTGCGCGGCATCACGCCCACCCTCTAGTTCTTACCAACCCCCGGCGGCTCCGGCCCGCAAACCGTTAATACCACCTCCTAATTTCCGGGCTTCCTGGTGTGCCCCTCTTTCACAAGTGGCATGGAGAGTTCATGCCCTGGGCACATTTCTCTGCAGGCAACAGAAAAAACCCGAACTTTCTTCAGGCCCGACTCTCCAAAACTATGTCACATACTATATTATACGCTTGCTAACCAAACAAACAAGGTTCTTTTAGATCTAATACCCCCTTTATTACCCTTTCTTCATCCAGCCCCAAAGATCCTCATGAACTGCTCCGGAGACAAAAGGACCTCCCTCGGCTTACTTCCCTCTGGTGGCCCGACGTAGCCCCGTTCCTCCATGGAATCAATCAACCGGGCAGCACGGGTATATCCAATGCGCAGTTTGCGCTGAAGCAAGGAGGCCGAAGCCTGTTTCGCCTCCACCACAACCCGCACCGCCTCTGCGAAGAGTTCATCAGTCTCCTTCTCTTCCTCTTTCTCCCCCACTATATTCTGTACCTCAAGGACTGAGTCCTCAAATTCTGGCTCTTGCTGGTTCCGCACGTACTTTACCAGCCCCTCCAACTCCTTCTCGGAAATATATGCCCCTTGGGCCCGGATCGGCTTCGACGCCCCGACCGGGTAAAAGAGCATATCCCCTTTACCCAAGAGTTTCTCTGCCCCGCTGGAATCAAGAATGGTTCTTGAGTCAACCTGGGACGATACAGCAAAGGCAATTCTGGAAGGAATGTTGGCCTTGATCAAGCCGGTAATAACGTCAACAGACGGCCTCTGGGTGGCAACCACCAGGTGAATCCCGGCTGCCCGGGCCATCTGGGCCAGCCGGCAGATGGCATCTTCCACTTCCACCGCCGCCACCATCATCAGGTCGGCCAGTTCATCGATGATGATCACAATGTAAGGTAGGGAATCTTCCAAGCCGGTACCGGCCCGGCGCTCCGGCTTCAACCGGTTGTAGCGCTCGATATCTCGAACCCCAGCCGAAGCAAAGAGCTCATAACGGTGTTCCATCTCCTGAACTGCCCAGCGCAGGCAGCCAGCTGCCTTTTTCGGGTCGGTTACCACCGGAGCTAAAAGATGCGGTATCCCGTTATAGTCATTGAGTTCCACCACCTTGGGGTCAATCATCAAAAACTTCACCTGGTCCGGCCTGGCCTTGAAAAGAATACTGGCGATAATGGCATTGAGACATACGCTTTTCCCTGACCCCGTGGCACCGGCGATGAGAAGGTGCAGCATTTTCTCAAGGTTTCCAACAATGACCTGGCCACTGATGTCCTTTCCCAAGGCCACCGTCAGGGGGGACTCGGACCGAACGAAGCGCTCGTCCTCAATAACCTCACGTAAGAAAACCAGTGAAACCTCCTGATTGGGCACCTCGATCCCGATGGCCGCCTTACCCGGAATCGGAGCTTCAATCCTGACATCGGGAGCCGCCAGGCTCAGGGCGATGTCATCAGCCAGGCTCACAATTTTGCTCACCTTGACTCCAGGAGCCGGCTGTACTTCAAACCGGGTAATGGCCGGCCCCCGGCTAACCTCGACCACCCTGGCCTGAACTCCAAAGTTCTCGAGGGTCGCCTCCAGAAGACTGGCCTTTTCCGTGATATCACGGTTTTTCCTCTGGCTCCTTAACCGCACTACCTTTTGCAGCAAAGTTACCGGTGGCAGCTGGTAGTTTACTGGAGCCCCAAAAGTAACCTGCTCGTACTTACCACCATTCTCGCCCTCGCCGCCGTCCATGTCAACATGGATATTTCCCCCCTCCAGCGCTGGGCTGACGGCAACGGACGGCCCAGGCCCTGTTGGTTTTTGGCTGTTCCGGCTGCCCGCCCCTTTACCTTCGCCGGTGGAACCATCACGAAAATCCCTGATGGTAACCTGGGTTTCACCTTTTGTCGTTGCCTCGCGGGTGGAGTCTTCCGTTTCCCCCACATAAATGAAGTCAAGGATCGCGTCCCAGGTCCCAGATAGAAAACCCAACAATCTCTTCTTGAGCCCGCCTAAGACCCGCAAAACAGACACATCGGTCAGCAAAACCACCGCCACCAGGGCGGAAGCGATGAGGACAATGTAGCGCCCGGTAGGGCCAAAAGCCTTGAGCAGCACCCAGGAGAAGAGTGCTCCCACGAGACCGCCACCGAGTCCTTCCCGGCCGTTGGCAAACATGGTATCAGGTTCAAACCGGAGGTGAAAAGCGGCAGCCAGAACAAAGAGGAGCACCAGCGCCCCTAAAATCCTTTCTCCCGACCCAATCCCCGTGCGCCGGAAGAGCAGGAGCACTCCAACTACCCCCATCAGGGCTGGTACAGCCGGAGCCATCTGACCGAAGAGGGTCTCAGTTACCCGCTTCAAGAAACCACCCACGGCTCCTGTGCCACCGTCATAGAGGCTAACAAACCCCAAAACGGCCAAGGTTGTCAAAATGATCCCCGCGAGCTCAAAGCGCAGGCCTTCTTTGAGTCCCCTGAAAATCCGCGCCAAAACCATCACCGTCCTCCCCTGATAAGTTCGACCAGCCGGGTTTGTTTCCTCTTGGGAGGATCAACCGGTACCCTCACGTGCCGGAGCTTTCAGTGTCTTCATCTAAACCCAGAATATACCAAGGCATCTCCTTCCGGCAACAGGGCAACAGACAGTTTTTCAGCCAGTATTGTGCATCACAAATATCCATGCCCAGGCAAGCAGGTACTGTCATCACATGTAAATCCGGCAGCTGGAAAGGGCGAAAACCCAAACTAAAAAAGGTACCAAGCGGTTCAGGTGGCCAAGAGCTGCCAAATGATCACCACCAACCCAAGAAACCAGCAGTAATAGGCAAAGTAACCGATCCGGCCCCCTTTGACCACACCCAGCAAGAACTTGATGGCCAAAAACCCGGAGACAGCGGAAACCACAAACCCGGTCAGGAGCACCCCAGGGGGGAAAACGGTCCGGCCAGGGGACGCCAGAAGGTCCGCCAGGTCCAAGAGGGCAGCCCCCGTAATGGCAGGGATGGAGAGGAGAAAGGAGTACCCGGCTGCCAGTTCCCGGTCCAGCCCCCGCCGTAAACCGGCAGCGATGGTGGCCGCAGAACGCGAAACCCCCGGCGCGATGGCCAGTCCCTGGAAAAACCCTACCACCAGGGCATCTCCCACTCTCATCTCCTCGGCCGGCCTCTCTCCTTTCTGGGCCCTGTGGGCAGACCAGAGCAGAAAGCCGGTGAAAAGAAGCATGACACCTACCGCCAGGGGCAGGTCGTAGAGAGCCTCGAAGTACGGTTTGAAAGTCAGGGCGATCACCGCTGTCGGCAAGGTACCGAGCAGAACCAATAGCCCCAGTCTTCCTCCGGGGTCATGCCAGAGACCTGACAGCACACCCCGTGGTCTCCGTTCCACCCCCATGAAAGCCACCAGTATTCCCCGAAGTTCCCTGTGGTAGGCAGCCAGGACAGCCACCAGTGTTCCCAGGTGTACCACCACCAAAAAGGTGATGCCCGGGGTGTCGATCCCCAGGACCCGTTCCATCAAGACCAGATGTCCCGAACTACTAACAGGCAGGAACTCGGTTAGCCCCTGCAACAAGCCCATCAGAGCTGCCTGACCCAGACTCACTTCCCTGTACTCCCTTCAGTTTTTTCTCCTTCCGCCCCCCTGCCTTCCCCCGGGAACAAGCCAGAGCACGCCCTTCACTAAGCCGTTAAGCAGTAGTAAACCCACCCCCAAACCCACGAGGTTGAAGATGGTATGGGCGTTGGCCACCTGCCTTCCCACATCAGGCCCCAAGGCCTGAACCAGGGCCACGAAGGGACCCAGAAACGGGAGGAAGAGGAACATCCCGCCAACATTGATTAAAAGGTGGGCAAAGGCCGCTTGTCTGGCCGCCGGGCTTCGCCCGACTGCAGCCAGGAGAGCGGTGACACAGGTTCCAATATTACTGCCGATAACAACAGCCACGGCCTCTTTGATGTCCATGAATCCTTGTTGCGCCAGAACGATGGTTATCCCGGTTGTGGCGCTTGAACTCTGCAGCAGGCCCGTCACCACCATACCTGCCAAAAGAGCACAGCTGGTCGAACCGGAAAAATCGAGAAGGGTACGGGTCAGGCGGGGTAAACGGTAGATACCGGCTGCTCCCCCTGACATGTACCCGAGCCCTAGGAAGACAAAACCAAGCCCCAAGACTGCCTTCCCCCACCGGCCGGCGGGCCGGCCACGAAATACCACCGCCAATCCAGCTCCAGATACCACCAGGGGAAGGGCGTATTCGGTGAAACTGAAGGCCACCAGTTGACCTGTAGCCGTTGTACCTACGTTGGCCCCAAGGATCACGGCTACTGCCGCCCTTAAATCCAGCAGACCGGCTTCCACCAAGCCAACCACCATGACCGTGGTTGCGCTGCTACTCTGGATGACAGCGGTGACCACCAACCCGGTTCCTGCCGCTACCAACGGGCGGTCCGCCAGGCTGCGCAAAACCTCCCTGACCCTGGTCCCCACCGCATCTTGGATGGATGCGGTCATCACCTGGAGGCCGAAAAGAAAGAGGCCTAAACCTAACAACAATAAAACTATTCCCGGCGCCACACCTTTTATCCTCCCAGAACAAAAATCGGAGCACACAAGAAACAGGGACCGGATGACCCGGAGAGGCCGAGTTCCTGATGAAATCTATGTCTGGGAGGTGCCAAATATCAACGTCTCAAAAAACAACCCACCGGCCGGAGCACTTGCCGGACCGGTGGTCCCCGGGGACAAATGTGACACTAGGTTTCAAAGATGGAAATAGGAACAAAAGGGTACGCAAAGGAGCAGCCCTAGCGAGGCAGGTGGTCGCATTTTCGTGCTAGTGCTCCATGCCGCCCTACCGTCACAAGGGGCGGCACCACGGAGAATGAAAATTAGGAACAAGCCGGTTGCTGCAGTCGATATCGGGGGTGGCAACGAAGGGGTAGGCACCGGCTTCCTGAGCGGCCGTCAGCGAACGAGTTCAAGAACCGCAGGCGGCGGAGGACAAGCCGCAGCCACCGCGAGTTTGTGGCTGCGGCCCGGAGCCGCC